>Ga0155491_105_pt3 | contig 25510 bp, 30 predicted proteins | sample RifCSPhighO2_12_FD_107149 | JGI IMG/M metagenome (GOLD analysis project Ga0155491, IMG submission 107149) | Candidatus Saccharibacteria bacterium RIFCSPHIGHO2_12_FULL_47_16
TCGTCAATGCAATTGCAGAGAAGAAGAATCCGCCACTCGAGAAGTTTATTCTTGCTCTTGGTATTCGCCATGTTGGTGCGCAAACTGCTATTGATCTTGCAAATAAGTTTGGAAGCATGGATAAGCTGCAGCGAGCACGCATAGAGCAGCTTGAAGATATCGATGGTATCGGTAAGGTTGTCGCAGAGTCGGTAGTAGCCTGGTTTGCTGATGAGGATAACATTGCGCTACTTGAGAAGTTTGAACGAGTTGGTGTGCATCCACATTTCCAAAAGAAAATGGGTAGATTAATTGGAAAGAGTTTTGTCATTACCGGTAGTCTCGAGAGCATGAGCCGTGATCAGGCGGCTGATCGGATTCGTGCGCTTGGAGGAACGTTTCAGACTTCAGTAGCAAAAGATACGATTTATCTTGTCGCTGGCGGAAAAGTCGGCGCGAGTAAGCTGAAGAAAGCTGAAAGTTACGGAACAAAAATAATTGATGAGGCTGCGCTGCTAAACTTGATATCATGAATGTATCCGTAAGATAACGGTCATGTAGTATATTCGGAGTCGCATGGTTTCTCAATGATAAACCTTTGTATATACGTGTGTCGGACGATATAAATATGCCATGTTTCGGGTGCCGTCTCCTGTCAGTTGGGTGAGGTATTTTCACTCCAGGGATCTGATATACTTAAGCTATGCAAACTAAAGTTCTCGTTATCGCAATTGTCGAAAATAAAAACGGAGAAGTACTACTCCGTAAAAAGCCAGATGGTGCGCCACCATACGCAGAGACATGGTATGTGTTTGGCGCTGAACTACAGCCTGGGCAGGATGTCACTGAAACACTTAATAAGCACTTAGAAGATCAGATAGGTATTACAGTTACAGTAAAAGATCAGATTGGGTGGGACACGGAAGTAAAATGCGATCTTGATGGAAAGGAAAAGCAATTTGTTTATCTCGATGTTATCTGTGAATATAGTGAGGGCGAGCTAAGACTGTCTGAAGGAGTTGAAAGGTTAGAATGGGTGGCAAAAGATAAACTTGCTGAATATGACAATGTACCGCCATCGGTGAAATTGTTCAGAAAGCTAGGTTGGCTCTAGCGGTGATAAAGGTGTCAGACTACGTACTTGATGGTAGCATAGCCCAAGAGCCGCGTGGTAAAAATGGTTATGGATGGGACAGGATCTTTATTCCAGAGGGTTATGCGGGCCGTACGCGCGCAGAGTTGAACCAGATGGAAGATACAGCAACCTACACTAAAATAAAGCCGTTTGCGGCACTGCGAGATTTTTTAGGATATGACGGAAACAATTAATTTTGCAACTACCAATAATCGAAAAATTGTCGAAGCAAGAAAGGCGCTAAGTGGGTACGACATAGGAGTTATCGCGATTGCTGTGGATATAGACGAGATCCAGCATCAAGACCCTGCAGAGATTACGAAGGCAAAGGCACGTGCGGCATATGAAGTAACACATGAGCCTGTTGTTGTGCAAGATACGAGTTGGAGTATACCTGCCCTAGGTGGATTTCCCGGAGGCTATATGAAAGATGTATCCTCGTGGTGGCAGCCGGATGACTGGCTAAAGATTATGGATGGCAAAGATCGAACGATAATATGCCTCGAGCATATCGCCTATTTTGATGGTCAAAATATGCAGCATTTCGAAGCAAGTTACGAGGGGAAGTTTGCGCGTGAGCCACGCGGAGTAAAGGGAAATTCGATAGAGAAGACGGTATGTCTTTACGGAAACAAGACCCTTGCGGAGAGGCACGATCGAGGTGATGTCGCGTCGGCAGCGGAAGGGCTTGTGCACTGGAGTCATTTTGCTGAGTGGTTTACGAGTGCGCGTTAGTAGCCTGAAAAATGATCAGTAATGATCTGTTTTTGAGATACTCCCATATGTTTTAGATCTTTCTTCAGCGTATCAACCATGACTGGAGGCCCAGATATGAATATAGTTCGCTCACGAAAATCTGGTGCATAGCGAGCTAGAAGGGTGGTACGGACGAAGCCGGTTTCACCTTGCCAGCCTTCGGGTGGTGACGCGAGAATTGGAATCACCGTTAGGCCAGAGGTTTTTTCAGCCTGATCGAGAACATCTTGAAACACGATTGAGTCAATTGTGTTTGTTCCATAGAAAAGAACGATATCTCGCTTCTCCGCCCTTAGCGAAAGATCTGCGAGCATTGATCGAAAAGGTGTTATACCAATACCACCTGCCATGAATAGTAAAGGTGTCTGAGAGTCGTCAGGTAAGATGAAGTCACCGCCTAGAAGTGTCGTTCGTATGGTCTTGCCCTTGCTCTCAAGCAACGCTTTTTTGAAGCTACTTATAGTATTTCCGTGTGTGATGCCAAATCGTACTGTTGACTCTCCTGGTGCCGATGCGATTGAAAAAATACGCCGCATACCTTTTTGGTCTTGTTTTCTATGAGGAAGGCTTAGCTCGAGGTATTGTCCCGGAGAGAAGGAAAAGGGCACTAATGGAGTGGTGACGACTTCATGGATATTGGGTCCTATCTCCCGAACGTCATCGATCTTTAACCGGATAGCTTTTTTAGTACCGACGGCAAATGCAAATAGATTTCCAATAATCAGCGCAGCTGCTGGTGTTGAGAGCCATGCAAAATCACCGGTAAAGAAGTTGCCGCCATACCAAATACCGACGATCGCTGCAAAGATGAGTTGCCATTTTCGTGTGGTTGGGGAGGTGAGCGGCTCTGTGAGCATGACCGATGCAAAGAAGATAATCGGACCGGATATTATTGCTGTTTTGAGCGTTTCTTCTATAGAATATTGCTGCAAGAGTGACACAACAAGAGATGTGATAATTGCCACGGCAAGAAAAGTACCGACCATGGCATACCGACGGGTTTTTGCGACAATGAGTAGTCCAACTATACTGACGGCCGGTAGAAGAAGCGGTGTTCCAATCCACCATAGTGCGCCAGACAGACCACTACCACCTACAATGAGTAGTGTAATAGCTGCCGGATTAAATATATGTCGCTGTTTATACGCGAGCAGGTATTTTGATGCAGTTGCGATAAATGCTGCGGCGATACACACAAGAACTGATTTTGGTGTTGAAGCTGGCGGTAGGACGAGAAACAGAATCAGTCCAGTGATCATCCAAGACTCTGAGTTGTGTGAAGTTGAAAATGTCCATGCAAACAGCCGACTAAAGACATATGATGATGTGACTACAAGAATATAGGATAAAAGGAGAGATTCGAACGGCAGTCCGAGCTGTCCAATGCCGCTTAGGAGTAAGCTGAGTAGGGCAATGGGAAGTAGGCCGAACATAACCAGTCGGTACATGGTGATTTTATTAACGACTGATTCGAGTACGTGTTTCATGGGTTTCCTATATAAATAGTTCAATAGTCTTATGTTTAGAATACATTACAGTTCCGTCGCTACGAATTATTACATACAGAAAGTCGGCTAGGTGAGTGAGTTTATCTGGTTCGACGAAGAATAGAGCCGTCGCCAGGCCATCGGCAATCATGGCTGTGTCGGCAATGACCCATGTGGCAATAATGTTTGTTGTAGGAAGTGATGTGGACGGATCGATGATATGATGCCAGTCACCCCATGCTCGTCGATTGGTAGCCGACCCGCAAATACTGCGGCTAGTCAGATTGACTGCACCGATGACTTTTGTAGCATCAAAGGGGTGCTCTAGTCCAATCCGCTGAAGAGGTCCTTTTGTGCGAATATCACCTCCAGCGTCAATCGTATATGCGTGAATGTCATTTGCGTTCAGTAAGTCGCAAATCGCATCAACGGCATACCCCTTACCAGCAGCCCCGACGTCGATCAGTGCCGGACGTCGGACACTTAATGAAGCGCCTGTGAGTTCTATGACGTCACCCCATGCGGGAGTCTGATGAATTGCTTGCTTTTGAGTCAGTGAATATACCTGGTCATATCCTGCGTCAGAAATGGTCTGTCCTATGAGCGGAGAGACTTTACCATTTGTAGCAGAGTAGAGCTCACTGTACCAAGCGAGTAATTGACTGTCTCTTGTATCGATTTTATATGTCCCGGCTGATGAGCTCATAGTGGCTACGAGCGAATCGTTACGAAAGCGAGACCATGTTTTGTCTATGACTTCTAAGTGCTCGTGGATTTGTGCTTCGACAGACTTAGTAATCGTGCCTGGAGTAGATATATACCACTGAGTGCCGAGCGCCTCAAAGTTGAGATCAGACTCGGGCTTCTGTTTTAATCGTGTCGAGGGCACTATTAAATCCTGTCGAGGTGAGTGAGGAGCCCGATACTCGTGAGAGTTTTACATCATCGATGTCTTTTCCTACAGTCAGACTACTTACGCCACTCTTAAACATAGATTGGTATTCAGCTGAATCTCCTCGTCCATTGCCCGTTACGGATACTGAGGTTATGACGTCGTCTTTTAACGTGACGCTGACGCTAATTGTTTCGGTGCCACCAGGTGTGCGGTAGCTGCCGTTTGCTGAAAATGATCCATTTTTATAGGCAGTGCCACTGGTAGATGGCGTAGCGTTATTGGGAGACGAGGTGGTCGTTGTGCTAGATGGCGTAGTATCAGTCTGTTTATTGAGAACGACTGCTGTTGCCGTACCTCCAATAGCGATGAGCCCTATAGCGATAACGCCAATAATTCTTAGCTTTTGCTGTTCCATGAAGCCCTTTCTTCTACGATGCTTTCTATTACTATACTATAGGAAGTATACTGAAATACTGCTTGGAGAGGGCAAATTATATAGTTTTTGTAAAAAGCTCATATGCGCTAAGGGCAGATAGGAATTGTTGCTTCCGTACGTCATTGTCGCCATTTCCGACGGGCCATGTGCTATGCTCGATCCAAAACCCGATCAGTGTCAATGCGTGTATGGGGTCGAAATGATCGTCAAGGTAGCGACTTACGTCATGGCCGTGCTTATGAAGATCGATAAGAAAGTTTGTTGAGTCGCTTTTTGGAGTGGCGAGGCCAGTCCAGCTCCAATCGACCAGTCGCGCTCCATGACTAGGATGCCATGCTATATTTGCTTGTCTTGCATCATGATGAGCAAGCACGGAGGGCGGCTGCGGAGGGTGGTGTAGTGCGTAATCTCTAAGGTTCGTTAGGTTGCTGTATAGAGTATCTGCACTAGGAATCTCATGATGATATGCGAATAGAGACGTATATACTGTATCGGTAGTATCATGTATCGCGCCCCAACCTTCAGTAGCTAGCAGTATGTGTGTCGGTTCAATATTTTCATGAAAATCTGTCGGAGGAGCAATAGTCTCTAGCTGATAAAAGGCTGAGAAGATATCTTCTACGTAATTGTGGTATGCAGCGTTTTTTGGTGCACGCCAATACCAGTTTTCATCTGGATGGTATGCGTCCATTGTGATCGTATGGGGCGCATGTGATTGTGAGATAGTAGGGATAAATAGATACGAGCTTGAGCGCAGGTATTCGTATACTAACGCTTCTTTTTCTAGATACTGTATGGAATGATTTGCTCTACTTTGGTCGGAGAAAAGTATCTTGTCATGCGACTTTACGAAATATTGTGGGCTTGATGAGCTGTGTTTTACGAAAAATCGGTGATAGAGCATGTGGCCGCCATATGCTTTTTCTACTACTGCTGTTTCTGGAAACTTTAGGGTGTGAAGATGGAAGTGTCGTTCATAGGCGGCGTTGATAATCTCTCTGTGAGATCCGTATAGCTCTCCTGGTAATTGACTGTATCTGCACCAGGTTGTATCGAGGGCGTCATCTCCCGCCTTGGATGGGAGCGGTTTATCGACTGAAAATAAAAATGCCGTAGTTTCTATCCATGCATGTTTTGTCGCCCGCGGGTCATCGACGACCCCTGAAAATATTAGAGACGACTTTGTATCGGCTAAATTGACGGAGGTTTCCTCATAGGCCTCACGGATGGCAGCTCGCTCTGTCGATTCGCTGGCATCAATGAATCCGCCAGGTACGGCATACGATCCGTCACGGCGTGTGATGAGAAGAATAAGAGGATCCGCGTCACGGGTCATGATGACAGCGTCTGCGGTATAATTGGGTCCGTCGTACCATAATTCTCGCTCCTGTCGATCAAGAGTTGGGGCATAGCGCTCTGGACACTCTAGCCACGGGTGAAGTGGCTTAAGAGGGTAGAGCTCCTGGTTATTAGGTGAAGAAAACTCGGTCATAAAATATTTTATCTCGCTATTAGTAACTGTTTTTGGCAGACTTTTGCAATAGCTAAGGCTACGCGGGATTGATATTCGTGAACCTTATCGTCCGGTCCTGTGTGTTTGCCTGTGTCGTCACTGAGCTTTACGGTATCGACGTTATTAACTTTTGTCGCTTTCATGACGAAGTTGTTGGCAGGCAGCCCTAGATCGTTCATGAGAGATGTTCCCCATCCAAAGGTAGTGTTGATACGACCGCTGAAGTGTTCAGCGAGAGCGATGATTTTGTCTATATCGAGGCCGTCGCTAAAAACAATTGTTTTCGTCGCAGGGTCAACGTTACTTTGCTTATAATAATCAATCGCATGCTCGCCAAATTCAAATGGGTCCCCGGAATCATGGCGAAGACCTTTCCATTTGCGCGCTTGCTCTGGCGTGAATTCGGTGAAGAAAAACTCGCTACCGAATGTATCGGTAAGGGCAATAGATAGGTCACCCTGGTAGTGTTCTTCCCAGTCTTTAAACATAGAGGCGTGTCCGTCTAAAGGATTATTCCCTTTGGCATCTTCGAGCCCTGCGTACACCATAGGCAATTCATGAGCGAATGTTCCGATTGGGGTAAGGTTGTATTTGTAGGCAAACCATGGGTTACTTGTGCCGATGAAGTTCTCCGGAAGTTCTGCTGCAAGACGCTCGATAACATGCTCGTGCCAGTCTGCGCTAAACCGACGCCTAGTCCCAAAGTCTGCGAATGTAATATTCGGATGAGAAAGAAGTTTCTCAATCTTTGTATCGAGGCGTCTGTCTCCTTCTACGTAGAGATCAGAGATATCGAGTCCATGAGATTGCATGAGGTTTGAGTAATACTCTTCATTGATCTCGCTCATAGCGACCGTTTCCCATAGACTTACATCAGGCCACGAGCCGGTAGTTTCGAGTGCTAACTCTTCGGAGTCGGACGATAGCTCGACGGTAACCTTGGGGAGCTGTAGATTAGCTATATGTTCTAGATATTCTGGAGTGAATCGTGCTTCGTTATTTTGCGCCTTAAGACCTGCATAATAGGCAACTTCTTCTGAGCTAAAGCCTCGGTCGCGAATAGCGTCGAGACGGTGTTGAAGCGCGCTAGGCGATACGTATTCACTCAGGGGCTGCATAGTATTACGGTTCTTTAGCGTAAAAGTAACTTCGGCGTCTGGATGTTTTTCAAGGGCAACATCCCCCATCGTTAGTTTGTAATAATCGAGCCCACGGCTAAGATTTGGTTCGTAATTTTTCATGACTGACTCTCAATTTCTTCGATGACTTGTGCTGTAGTCATAAGTCGGATGCCTTGCCTTCCTAGATTGCGAAAACATGCTGCTCGATTTTCGGGAACAACTGCCTCAGTAGCGTCTGTTATTAGTGAGACGTTAAATCCTTGTGTTTGTAAGTCATAGGCTGTTGAGTCAACGCAGAGTTTATGGTGATCGCCATCCCCTAGTGCGAGTCCAGCGACGTATATGTCTGTATGTTGTCGCTCTCTGAGTCGGTCAGGAAGGGTGGTGAGTGAAGTTGGATTATAGGCCAGAGCACCACTGTAACTAGTGTCGTTCTCCGGGGATGTGCATGCAGTATCTCCTTTTATGAAACGCTCAGCAAGCATTGGGTCTTCGGCTACATCAAGGTCCGGGTGTAGCGCTGCACCTGGTGTGTTAGCGACGCAATGAACTGGCCAGGTATTGATAAAGTTAGGTGTTTTAGAAAAGTGGGCTGTTTCGAGTGGATGCCAGTCTTGGGTTGTCGCAATAAAGACGCCACGTTCACCGAGTAGACGAGTGAGAGTATTTATGTTGGGGATGATACGATCACCACCGGTGACCCCAAGCTCACCGAAGCCAGGTTTGCGTGAGGTTTCATTTTCGTTTGCGGGCATGAAGCCGCACTGTGCATCTACAATAATGAATGCTTTAGAGTCGATAAAGTTTTTTGCCATAGTGGCGTACTCCTTTTCTGTAAGTGTATGTATAACACTAACTATATTTATGATAAACGAAGAGTTATTGTCGTGTCAACACTAATTGACTTGTATGTGTGATTGTCATATACTTTTGATATAAAGAAAGGTGTTTTTTGTACCATGCCAATGCCAAATGATATTGTATTTGTCCGTCATGGACAGTCGGAAGCGAACATCATACAAAAAGCAGACAAGACGGATCAACCGCATGATGCGGCTGCTTCTATCAATGACCGCCCAGATTGGCAGCAGCGCCTTTCATCTAAAGGTATTGCTCAAGCAAAAGCAGCTAAGCTGTGGATCGATAGCAATCTTGGCGGTGCAGAATCATTTCAGGGTAGGTATATATCGCCATTTTTAAGAACACGTGAAACTGCGGCATATGTCGGCGGTAAATTATGCGGAGAATGGACGATCGATGATCGTGTCGTAGAGAGGAGCTGGGGTGTTTACGGTATTGTTCCTCGCGCTGAACAGCGATCGCAGTTTCCGCTGACAAGTAAGCTACATGCGGCAACTCCGTGGTATGTACGGTTTGATGGTGGTGAAAGTATGCCAGATGTCTATGGTCGTTTCCGTGACTTTCAGGGTACGCTACATCGTGAAAAATCAGGTGAACGAGTTATCGTGGTATCGCACGGGGATTTTATAAATGTTGCTCGCTATGGAATCGAGAGGATGCTTCCTGAGCAGTGGGAGGCGCTTGACCAAGACCCTACGTACGTAATCAGGAACTGTAGTATTATTCATTACTCGCGAGTCAATCCGGATGATCCAGATGATATACGAGATAAGCTTCACTGGAGACGCATGATTTACCCCGATGCAATTCATGAGTCGCCGGATGGAGGTAACTGGGTGGAGCTGCCAGCTCGTCAACGGTTTACGGGTGAAGAGTTGCTTCGTCAGGTGAAATTTGCGCCGCCCTTACTTGGTATATAGGGGGATGGTGGCGCTTTACTCAAAACTTCGGTCGAGTGTCTCAAGTGTGCTTGAGTTGAACATGTAAAGACGTGCAGGCCTATGTGCACCTTCACGCTTCATTTCATCAGTTTCGCGGATTAAGTTAAGGCCTAGGAACTTTTTACGGAAATTACGCTTGTCGAGTGGTCGAACAAGGATTGCTTCATAGGCACTTTGCAATTCTGTGAGGGTAAATTTCTGGGGAAGGAATGCGTAGATTGCGTTTGTGTAGGAGAGCTTTGCGATAAGTCGCTCATGGGCATAGCGAATGATGTCTGTATGGTCATAGGCGGTCTTAGGGAGGCTGCTGACCGCAAAGGAGGCGGTATGCGCTTCGCTTTTTGTCCATTCGATATTTCGTCCGCAGCCCATGTAGGTAACGGAAACCGCATGTCCACGAGGATCACGCGCGACGGTATCGAAGGTGTAGAGTTGCTCTATATAGCTAAGGTCTTTGTCTATGTTTATCCCAGCTTTTTCTTGTACGATACGTTGCAGTGCATCGTGGGTTGTTTCGCCGACGGGATTGTATCCACCTGGGAGCGCCCAAAGTCCCTTGAAGGGGTCATTGGGTCGCTCTATCAAGATAACATTGAGTTCGTTATTGATCAGTTGAAATAATACTGCATCTACAGTGAGGGTGGGGGCGACATAGCTACCTGTGTATTTCATAGTCATAAGTATACTTGTTTTCTCTGTTGATTGACAGTATGTCGAGGTCCCAACGAGAAGGAGCTTGATTATCTATCTATGTTTGATATATTAAGTAATATATATAGATAGTGTTATATGTACACTTATATAAGGAGGGTGTATGAAACAAAAAGAGACAATCATTTACGGAGGGGCGTTTAACCCACCTACACGCGCACACCAAACGATTCTACAGGCGTGTGCCGATAGGGCTGGGCAGAGCGGCGCTGATGTTTGGCTTCTTCCTAGTGGTGAGCGTCGCGACAAGCGCATAGATGCTAATCGAGAGCGGAGGCTACAATTATGTGCTGCCTTATGTCTCGATATAGTCACGACGGGTGAAACCTTGCTGCGCGTCGAAGAACAGGAGCTGGATAGGATTAAGCCTACGGAGACAATTGATACAGTACGGCAACTAGGTGAAGCATATCCTGATCGTCAGTTTACATGGGTGTTTGGGTCTGACTCTTTACAGACGATGCCGCAATGGGAGGATGGGGCTTGGATGCTTGAAAACCTGTCGATGGCTATTGTTGAACGTCCAGGTTATCCTGCCTTGCAACTAGGAAGACGTGCCGTACGGCTAAATGTAGATCCTCTGGATGTTAGCTCCACTCAGGTGCGGCAGCGACTAGCTGCATGTCGGCCGATTGAAGATCTTGTTTCGCGTTCTGTTGCAGAGCTATTAAATGCCGATAGTTAGAGTGGCGCAGCTTGTTTTTAGTATCCTGGCGTATGATACAGTAGTTGAGTAATATGGTGAAAAAGCCAAGAAAACTAACGGGAAGACAGTACGCACTTGCCGTATGGCAAGTTGCAGTACTGACGTATAGGGCAGCGCCACTTGCAGTAGTGTTGCAGCTTGTGAGCGCAGTTATATCTGCGACACTGCCTATTGTGACGACATTTTTTGCTGCTAAGACGACAACAGCTCTTGCTGAGGCTTATGCAGGCAATCATGCAGCTGGCGACCAAGCTATCCTGTACGTTGTCGTTACAGCGCTTCTCGGAGTGGGCTGGACTATTTGGAATAGCATTAATCAGTACGTCCAACAGCTTATGCGCTATAAAGTGGAAGCTGCGATGAGTGATCGCATGTATGAGCATTTTTTACAACTTGATTTTTGGCGGTACGACGACAAGAACACGGCCGATCTATATGATCGAGCAACTGATTTTGCGAGGTCGTTTGCCTGGGTGTTTGATCGATTATCAAATGTTCTTACGCAATTTATTGCCATGCTTGCGGGGATTATTGCGATGGTATTTGTGAGCTGGTGGCTGGGGCTTATTTTGCTTGCAGCGGTTATTCCGGGTATTTATATACAACTTCGTCTGTCGAGGGCGCAGATTAACCATCGCAAGGAGCACGTAGAGACGAGGCGAGCAAAAAGTATGATCGAATGGAATATGCTTCAGCCGAAATATATAGGCGAGTTAAGGCTTTACGGTATTGTTCGATATTTGCTCGACCTTCGTATGGCACTACGTGATAAAGACGAAAAAGAGCGCATTGAGTTTGAGCGGCGATACATAGGTAAGAAATTATTTGCGGATGCACTCGAAACTGCAGCAGAGGTGGGTGCACTGATTTTTACTGTACTGCAGATCATTGATAGGGCTCAGCCTATCGGGCAATTTCTGTATGTTCAGCAAGTCGTATCGAGAGCGTTGAGTGGCGCTGGGAGCTTTGTGTCTCAACTTAGCTACATAGATGAAGACCTCGCAAATCTTTTTGACTATCAGGAGTTTATGCGACTACCCGCCGGCAAGGGCGGCAATTCTATACTAGTGAAAGCGCCTGAAGCAATCGAACTTCGTAATGTGTCGTTTCAGTACCCGCAGTCACAGAAGCCTACACTTCATGACATATCGCTAACGATTAAAAAAGGTGCGCATGTGGCGATTGTTGGCGAAAATGGAGCAGGCAAGACAACGCTCATCAAAGTCCTTACCGGACTCTATTTACCTACGTCCGGTGCTATGTATCTTGACGGCAAGAGTATGAAGAAAATTGCGATTGACTCGTGGCACGCCCAATTGGGTGTTCTACAGCAAGATTATTTGTCATACGGATTTGCTTCTGCAAAGGATAATATCTACTTTGGCGATGTAAGTGGCCCGCTCGACTCAATACGATTTGAGGCTGCACTTGATCGTGCTGAAGCAAGGACGTTTCTCGAAAAACTCCCCCGAGGCGTAGACAGTTATGTGATCAACTGGATGGAGCACGAGGATGGAACGAAGGGTGCGGATTTATCTGGTGGTCAATGGCAGCGGCTTGCGCTTGCACGAAACTTTTATCGAGACAGCCCGATTATCATTTTAGATGAGCCGACAAGCGCAATCGATGCGCTTGCTGAGTCGCGAATATTTAAGCATTTGTTTGCGGATAAAGAACGGACAGTGATTACTATTAGTCATCGCCTGACAACTATCGAGAAGGCGGATACGATATTTATGATAAAAGATGGGTATCTTGTAGAGCAAGGTACCCATCAACAGCTCGTATCGCTTCGTGGTGCGTATTATCATATGTTTGAAAGTCAGCTGGCTTAGTCTCCTCGCTATCTCGTATTGTTGTATTTATGCTTACTGTCTTCTATTATGAGAAGATGAACACCGACGCAACATCCGATCCAGTAAGGGCGCAGCTAGGGAGCCAGCCACAAGGTGCTGGACTTTCAGTAGCTGGATTTAGCGTCTCGATTGTTGCATTGCTCACGAACGCGTTTCTTATCGGGATTCCTGCGATTGTTGGCTTTATACTAAGTCTCATAGGTCGCATACAAACGAAGCGCTCAGGCGCGCCGAGTGGGCTTGCACTCGCGGGAATTATTATCAGTAGTGTATCTGCAGTGTTGACGCTTTTTGTTTATGGATTTGTTTTAATCGCTATGGTCATAAATAGTGATTGTAGTCAACCAACCTCCTGGAATATTCAGTCATGTATAGAGCAGAGCGTTCAAGAGGACGATGGCGAGTGGGCTCCCGTTGTGCCTGACAGATCATCACCTTCAGCTCCGTCGCAGCGTGAGAATCAAACCGCAGCGCCTCAACAAGTTTAGACTTATGCAAGATTTACCAAATAAAATACCTCGCCCGGAAGGACGAGGTATTTTGCTGAATCGAGTGATCGATTACCAGCTACGCTGACGGAATGAACCGCCACCGTTGCCACCACGATCACCACCACGGTCGCCGCCGTTGAAGTCGCGCTTTGGACGCTCTTCGCGGGGACGAGCTAGACCGACACTGATAGTGCGGCCGTCAAGCTCTTTACCGTCGAGTTGATCAACAGCTTTTTGGTTGTCTGCATCGTTTTCGAATTCGACGAAACCAAAGCCTTTGCTACGGCCGCTATCGCGATCAGTGATCACGCGAGCGCTCGAAACAGGGCCAATTTGCTCAAAATGAGCTTTCAAACTATCATCGTTAGTTGCGTAAGCAAGGCTACCGATGAAAAGATTTTGCTGTGCCATAAAATTTGGAACTCTTTTCTTGTTACTTGTATCGTCAGATCGACCATGCGGCGAACTTTTTCAAGAAAGAGCCCCTCGTGAGAGGAAACACTCGCTTCGCGTATGCTTCTGAACACTGTTATTTAATCATATTTTGTAAAACAATACTAGCATAAGCTTGAATTTTGCAGCATTTGGGTGCATAATGTCGATAAGCTGGTGCGCTACTAGGGGTACCTGTAGCGTTTAAAATAAACAAATCAAAACAAAAACACCGTGCCCCTTGGGTGGGCGCGCAGCAGCTGAATAGCCACTCCTTTTACAGGGGGTGGTTTTATGTATGCTTAACAAAAACTGATAGTAGGCGTACAATGAAGCCACAACTAACATGTAGGAGGTATCTACAATGAGTAGCAGTATAAAAGAATATGTAAGCGGTCTTTGGTGGCTTTTTGTATTACAGGGTATCGCAACGATTATTTTTGGTATCGTCGCCTTGTTCTTGCCAGGCCTAACATTAGTAACACTTCTATATATCTTCGCGATTTATGTACTCGTGCTCGGAGTACTCGAGCTTGTTCATGGATTCAGTGATATTGGCAAAAACTCGTCATGGTGGTTTTCGCTGCTCGTAGGAGTCGTAATGCTTGGTGTGAGCGTCTATTTGCTCCGCAATCCCCAGACTGCTCTCGACATCTTTATCGTGATCGTCGGTGCGCTAGTACTTGCACGTGGTGTGTTTGATCTCTTCGTAGCGGCATTCTTCGTCGAGAAGACCGAGAATCGACTTCTTTGGATTATCGGTGGTGTACTTGGGGTGATTGCGGGAATAATCATCTGGCGCTATCCAGTGACCGGCGGTATTGCATTTGTATGGGTACTTGGACTCTACGCTATTTTGGCTGGATCGATCAGCCTATCGTATGCGTTTAAAGTTCGATCAGTCTTCAATGAAGCAAAAGACGAGTTTGTAGAGGGTGTTGAATCTGTAAAGCGATTTGCTAAGAAATAAACGATCTCTATACGTCTACGAAAAACATCCGCTTGGTTGCGGGTGTTTTTCTTGTTACAATGATGAACGTACTTTTATGGGGCATTAGCTCATTTGGCTAGAGCGCTTCGCTGGCAGCGAAGAGGCGACCGGTTCGAATCCGGTATGCTCCACCAAAAGGTGTTCGTTAGCACCACGAACACGACAAATACGGCGAGGACTACGGTCCTCGCCGTTTTCGTTGTCCGAAAAGAACGTGCTGAGGGAGATGTCGCGCGGCGGGGGACTGTCGATCGTTGGCGCGTGGATGACACCCGGCCCCGCCTGATGCAGGGTAGCCATAAGCCTCGTCCGATCGGTGGCGGAAACGCTCACGTCACCATCGGTCTCGTCGACGCGCAATTGGTTGAACCAGGATTGGTTCAGGTCCCTTCGCAGCCGGTCGCTTGCGCGCTCGTAGATGTCACCACAGTTACGGATGAGATTCGCAACGCGGGCTAACGTGCCAGAGTAGTCGGCGTTCGTTTTATCAAGCAGAGCCTGCTGTTCCTGTAGAGATCCGAGCTGACGTCCCAATTGCGATTGCTTGTTGCGCGCTATGTCATCTGGCACTAAGCCGTCCATGGCCTTCTCAGCCCACTGCAGGCGTTCTCGCTGGATCTTCTCGATGCGTCGTGTGAAAGCACCGTGTTGCTGAGCCGCTTCATCTCGATGCGCCCTGAGGTCGTCCGCGAGTGTTGACTCGATGGCGCGGACAGCGAGTTCGTTCCATTTTGATTTTTCTCGATGCCAGGCTGTCACAACTTGTTTCTCCACCGTCTCGACCGACAGATACGGCAAGGCGCAGTCGGACGTTTTGGAGTGATGACCGAGACATACGAAATACTGGTAAGCGCCGCCGTTGCCTTTGGACACGGAGTAGATCATCTTCGAATCGCAGCGAGCGCAGTGAAGCGAGCCAATGAGGTAGTGGTGGTGTTTCTGCGGACGTTCACCAGACTGGCGGTGAGCATCGAGAACCTTTTGAACTTGCTCGAAAACCTCTGGTGACACTAGGGGTTCGTGCTGCCCGACGTGTTCGACGCCTTTCCACGAGACGAACCCGAGATAGTACCTGTTTCGCAGAATTGTCTGCAGTCGATTGGGTCGAAGGGGGCGTTCAGCTCGTTTCGCGGTCGCCTTCTGGACTAATCCACGTGATTCGAGCGCTGCTGCAAGGTTTCTCAGGCTCCATTCCCCGGAGGAATACGCTGAGAATGCCCAGACGATGTGCTCCGCCCGCTCTCGATCTATCTGAACGGTACGCACCTCTCGACCTCCAACGACCTTGCGCACGTTCTCGTATCCGATGGGAGCCAGGGCCGTGGTTCCGCCGCTTTGGACCTTCTGTTGCATTCCCTTCACAACATCGTTGGCAAGATTCCGGCTGTAGAATTCGGCGATCGAGCTCATGATTCCGTGCATGAGCATGCCACTGGGCGTTTCGTCGATGTTTTCGGTAACGGAAACAAGTCGAGCACCAGTCTTTTGGATCGCCACATTGATTTCGACGTCGTCGACTCGGTTGCGCGCGAGACGGTCGACTTTGTGAACGATGACGAAATCGACTGCCTCGGAGCTCAGCATTAGGAGCATCCGCTGTAGCTCGGGCCGGTCGGTGGACCGTGCAGACTCTCCCGCATCGACGAATTCGGAGATGACGGTTGCGCCCATCGATTCGGCCTTCCTGCGGCATGCCTCTCGCTGGGCGGGTATCGAGAACCCTTCAAGCTCTCCGCCTCGTTGCGCTTGGTCCTTCGTCGAGACGCGGAGATAGAGGACGGCTCGGCTGTCGTGCGACAGATTTCTCATATGAGATTCCTTTCAGCTGAATTATGTTGTTGGTGATGCCGGTCCATACACCGCGGTGTTGGATCGCTGAGGCCGGTTTGTTTCAGGCGAGTCGCAATTGCGCGTTCGGTCACGTCGAAATGACGGGCAAGGTCGTGAAGGCTCTGAATTCCGTGTGCGAACGCTCTTTTGAGCTGTGTTTTGGGGACGAGGAGGCAGCCGGCGAAGTAGTCGGCCGCGTACTCGGCGTGATCGAGTCCGTGGCTACAGATTTGGGGTGGGTACAGGAATCCCGCGAGGCCATGATCGATGATGTGTTTGTACTCGTGGGCAAGTATGAAGCGTCGCCTCGTGTGTGTCTGCCGGGGGTTGAGCTCGATGACCCAGTCGTGGCCGTCCCAGAAGCACGCTCCAGACACAGGGGTGTTGGCGTACTCGACTCGCAGCTTCGGCAATTCTGTAATGACCTCAGACGGCACAGGTGCTTCGTCGATGTGTTGCAGGGCCAGCAAGTGAGTTGCTTGGAGTTCGGCGATTCGTAGTGCTTCTTCGATTGACAAGTGCCGGTGGGGGACGAGTGCGCGAAGTTTGGTCAGAATGCTGTGGTGAACTGTGGAGTCAGGGCTGTGGGGCATGCGGTGGTCCTCCTTCCCGCGGATAGGTTTGTTTGAATGTTTTGTGGTGGTTCCTTATTCGTCTTCGCCGCCAGTTGGTCCGGCGGCTGCATGCTCGTGCCGGGACATGATGCTCTCGACGTAGCGGTTGATTTCTGCGACGGTTTCGGGTGACATGTCGCGATACTTCAATTTGAGATAGACCGGCATTGTTGGCAATTCGTCGTCGCGAAGGAGTGCTGCTGTCGCAAGAAGGTCGGTGATCGGCAAGTCGAGCGCATCCGCGATTGAGCGAAGGCTTTCGACCTTCGGTGCAGGGATCTGCGCGAGCTCAATGCGGGTGACGGTGCCTACAGCGACGTTGGCCCGCCTGGCTAATTGGCTGGCGGATAGGCCGAGTTCTTCTCGACGTGAGCGCAGCATTCGAGCTAGTTTTCGGGATTGCTCTTGATTCATGAATAGGGTTCCTTTTCGTTCCTATTCTAATTCTTTCGTTCAATTCGTTCAATGGATTGGTTATTTCTACAACACTTATTGCTGCCGTCCATTGCGCGATTCCGGTAAGGCTTAGCTACATCCGTCCGTCGAATATCCAAATTCCGCCGTGCGATGCGTCTGAGATCGAAATATCGCCGCTGTCGTGGATATCGCGACCAAATTGCTCCGAGTCAAAGCTTGTGTAGGGCTTCAGATACTCAGGGATTGTGTCGCTGAGTAACTTCGTGTAGCCGAGGTCGTCGGCAAGCTGTTCGGCGTAGTCATCGAGTGAGTCGTAGTAGCCGAAGTAGGCTTCTTCGAAGCGGTCCCACTGGGAATCGTCGTCGATGTGTAAGTCGGCCCATGCGGCAAAGGCGTGACCGTACTCCGCGATGCCTTGTGCCAGGCGGCTCACCCGTTCGAGCGATTCATATTCGGACAGTTGCAGATCGCCGAATCCGTCGAAATCGTGGATTGCGAACTCCTCTGCATCTGGTTGCCTGGATTTGGCCAGCATGGCGCTGATCGCTGCCTGAAGATCCTCAGGACTGTCGGTGGCAGCGAGCCACGTCCCGTGGAGATGGCCATTGTTGTAGTCGCTAAGTGATGCGACGTAGATCCTGGGTAGATCTCCGGGCGCAATTTCGTGGTTGGTGGAGTGCTCAGTCGAACGGGGCAGTTCTAGCTCTTTCGGGTCGAAAGGTGTTGTATCCAAGTGTTTGTCGTTGTTCATCTTTGTGTCCTCCCTTCGTTTCGTGAGTTGATTGGGGTGAGGGTGTTGCTGGTGGGCCAGCAGCGGCAGCGAACCTCCCTCAGCTGAGAAGTGGTTCGAACTGCCATCTGCTGGCACACCGTTGCCTGGTCAGGTGCCAGGGCTTGAGCCCGTGTCCTTTCGGGCGGTGCGGGGGCGCGTTTTGGTGCTCTCCGGGGTGGCGAACAGCGTTGAGAGCGCGTCCCTGCGTGCTGCGGCGTCACGTTCGATGTCGGCGAGCGCTTCATCAGCGCGGGCCATGAGATCGTCGGCGTGCTTGGCTGCCTCCATATGGGCTGCCAGCGCGTTCTTGATCTCATCGGTGATCGTGGAGCCGCGAAGCTGAGCGATGAGGCTCAGCTGTGCGTGGACATCGGGTTCCAATCGGATGGCGAGGGTTTTGACCGCGCCGTTTCCGTTGGTGGTGGTTGGGCGGCTGGTGCCGTCCTCGGGTGCCGTCATGGCAACCTCCTCGGTGTGGTGTGACCGGCAAACGTCGATTGACGTTCGGGAACCGGCCACAGGTGACCGACGAGGTTGTCGGGGTGCAGGAGGTTATGCGGCGGAATCCGATTGGCGTGCCTTGGTGATTCGACTTCGAGCATCGGCTGCGAAGGTTGGATTGAGTTCACACCCCATCCATCTGCGCCTCAGGCTCTCAGCCGCAACCGCGGTGGTGCCGGACCCGAGAAATGGATCGAGCACGATGCCGGGCTCACCGGGGAGTTGGCAGTCGCACGTCGGTTGCAAACTTTGCCGTATTGCTTTGTGTCCCAGCGCGCGAATTATTGGACGTGTCCAGGGAAGCTGGCAGCCACTACAGCGCTTTTCAGGGCAACCAGCCTGGATCGCACGGCGGGCGAGTTCGAGTGGATAGGCCGCGTGGTGTGCACCGTGTCCTCGGCTCGTCGCGATTGGCCAGACATCGCCTGGGTTCTTACCCAGAGGATGTCCGACTCGGCCATCTCGTTTGACGGCGTGAAGACCGCTGACACTGCCGGCGTTCGAGCCGCGCCAGGACTCGCGGTGACCTGGTGGTCTGCCAGTGGGAGGCCCGGAGGAATTCGGCGGATGACTGCGGTGAGGCTCGCGGATCGAATCGAGGTCAAAGTAGTAGCGGGTGTGACGGGCGAACACGTAGACCACTTCGTAGGTGCAGGCGAGTCGATCTCCCACGCTTGTTGGCATGGGGTTCTTTTTGGCCCAGACGATCTTGTTTCGCAGAATCCAACCTTCCTCGACTAGGGCTAGCGCCAGTCGTTCGGGAGCGAGGACAAGGCTCTTGGTTGGTGCTCCGTGGGTTGGGTTCGTGGCGTAGGTATCTCCGAGATTGAGCCAGAGGGTGCCGGTTGGGACGAGGACGCGGGAGATCTGACGCAACGCTGGGAGAAGGGCGTGAACCCAGTCGTCGACGTGGGATTCGAGTCCGAGCTGGCGTTCGTTCTCATAGTCACGAAGCCGGAAGTAGGGCGGAGAGGTGAGCGTCATATCGATACTGGCGTCCGCGACGGAGGCGAGTTTAGTAGCCGCGTCTCCGATAAGTATCGAGCCGGGCAGTGGGGCCGCCTGCCGAGGTGGCGGAGGGCTCGGATGGGGGAGCAACGCTGTTGTTGGGGGTTGGGTCATGGGGTACCTCCTTTCATGATGAGGGTCGGCAGTTCGGCCGGGGCGGTGATGATGAAGAGTTCGTCGGGGAGCTGTGGGTGGCGTGAGATCGCATTGGCGAGTGCTTCCTGTCGTCTCGATGCGATCTCTGGCGTTCGCGCGCTCATCGTCCAGATGACATAGGGGAATGCTCCGTACTGGTCCTGCTCGATTCCGCTTCGCCGGTATTGCTCGTAGGCAAGGCATTTGCGAAGCAGGGTGGTCAGACTCTCGCCGCCGAGATCGATCTCAAGGAAGAACGCTGCGACGTCGTCGTGCTCCGGGCTCACCGCGGACTCAAGGTAGATATCTGGCTTGAGGACGACCGATCCGCCGCTGAAGTTTCGGTAACGCCGCCAGGCGGCTGGTTCAAGTTCGTAGCGAACCAGTGACGGCCCCGGGGAGTTGGTGGCGCTGACGAGGGTCGTGACGGTGTTTGCGATGGCGAGGGTGTGCGAGAGGAATCGGGTAGACGGTTCTTGGTAGCGCCGGCGTGGACGGTCGGGGTCCTGTTGCCGCCGGAGGCGGTCACCCACCTCGTCGATGTAGTAGACGTTTCCGGTGCTCCCTGAGCGCATTCCACCGATGTCACGGGGCAACGTGCCGATCACCCTCCACTGAGCCAGTCGGGTGAGGGCCCGGCGTGCGGCACGTGCTGCGGCGGGTTTGGTGGAGTGGTCAGGGAAGTGAAGGGCTTGGATATGCGATGCAGCGAGGAATCGAAATTGTTCGATGCTAATGATGATCTGCCAGTCACGGTCGCTGAGGCGACCAAGTAGCCGAAGAATCTGTTTTTGGGAGATTCGCTGGGGTGCAGTGTGTGTCGGGTGCTTTGGCGCTGGATCGAGACGTGGGTGGTCATTCGCGGGGACTGTGGTGCCCGAATGGGCACCATCATTCGCCGCCCGTAAATCGGAATCTGGGGCGATGACCAGGGCGGGCGCGGATTCGGTGCCGGGGGCGGTTGGTCGGGCGGTGGGACGGACTACCGGGGCATTGTCGACTGGTATAGGCTGAAATGGAATTGAGTTGTCGGGGTGGTTCGATGGCCCCATCGTGTGGGCGGCTGTAGGGAGCAGGGTGGCTCGTTTGGGCGCTGACTCGTTCATGGTGTTGTCCTCCTTCTGCGAATGCCGCCGATGGGTTCGTCGGTGACACTTGACGATTGGTCGAGAACCGACAGGAAGCCGGCCTCGACTTCGGCGATGGGGCGGCCGAATTGCTCGCGGCTGCGGCGCCGGATTGAATCGGGATTGCTGGTCGATCGCGGCGGTGGCAGCGTGACACCAGATGCCCAAGGCTGGACGGCTCCGTCTTTCACGAGCGAGGCGTAGATGTGGAATACGGGCAGTGCGGTGAAGTCACTGGGAGTCAGATCGGATTGTCCGGCCGTCATCGTTTTGGCGTCCGCTGCGGTGAGTTGGAAGGCTATGCGGCTTCTCGCGTTTGCGGCGAAAGCGGTGCGCATCCCTGGTGGCAGCTGGTCGATGAATTGATGGGCGAGGTGGAATGATCCGCCCAGCGACCTGGACATGGCGAGTGCATCCGAGACGTCCGTGGGGAGTCTCAGAAATTCCTGCACCTCATCGAGGACGACGGTCACAGTGGTGCGGTCCTTGGGAGGAATCGAGGCACGCTCCCGCAGCGCTTGCCAGAGTTCGGCGACAACCAGAGCGCCGAGTAGTTCGGCTGATTCTGGTCCGATGACACCCTTCTGAAGTGGAACGAGGAGTACCTTGTTCTCCTGCAGAACCTGCCGGATGTTGAAGCGTGGTTGCTGTTGTCCGAGCACACCGCGAAGGTGCGGCGACAGGAGTGGTCTGATCTTGTTGAGCAGCGGTGCACAGATTTGCGCGGCGCTCTCGGGGGAGAGCTGATCGAACCACTGCCAGAACGGCCCGGCCGCAATGGGATCGGCCTTCGAGATATCGCGGGTGACGCTGCGGCGGAAGGCCGGGTTTGTCAGCAGTAGCGGAAGCATGACGAGGCTGGCGTCGTCACGGGTGGCGAGAGCGTGGAGGCTGTTCCGCAGGATGTCAGAAGACCTCGGGCCGAGACTTTCGCCGTGGATCGCGAGGAAGACGCTGAACACATGGTCGGCGACGGCTTCCGGGGAGCGGCCGTATGACTGCAACGGATTGATGCCTACTGGTGCATCGTCGAGCGGGTCGAGTACGACGATATCGTCGCGTCGGTGTTTTGGGATTGTCGAGAGCAGTTCGTGGATGAGGTCTTTCGGCTCGATGACGACAATGGGGCGTCCAGCCTGCAGGTCTTGCACGATGAGGGACTGAAGCAGGCTGCTCTTGCCGGTTCCGGTCGGCCCGAGAATCCAAAGATGTTGACGACTATCCTTTTCGCTGATGCCGAGTTGCCCATCGGTGCCCGGAGCGGTGGTGTCTCCAATGATCCGATCATCCTCGCCAGCAACGGCTTTCGGGCGGAGCTGTTTTGGATGGGCTGGTGGTTGCCCGGGGTATGGAGTGGAAGCGGCGTCGGCGACAGGCCAGCCGGTGAGGATCGGTAGTTCCTCGATGGAAATGCGTTGTCCACGAGTCCACATCGACCACTGGGGTGATGGCGAATTGAGACGCGCGGCCTTTTCGGGTGAGAAAGTCGCACGGACGCCAGGCCCCGCGACTGTCGATATTGCCGATGTCGCGGCGAGCAGTAGGCTTCGCCTGCGTTCCGGATTGTCTGCGTGAACACCGAGACGGAGGATTGCGACGAAGCCGTGTTGGGCGAGTTTTCGTTTGACTTCGGTTGCTGCGGCAGTTCGTTTTTCAGGTAGGACTCCTGTGAGGGCGCGAGAGGTGACGGACTGGTCAATCTTTGCGATTTCGCCAGTGGGAAAGCGTGGCGTGAGCCTCGGCCCGAGAACAATCTGAAGCGTGAGCTTCTCGGTTCGTCGGACGCTGGTGAGAGCAGACAGGATGGCTCGGGTCGACGCCTCAGGGTGCCCGGTGGCGAGGGCGACCTGATTGTGAAGCTGCAGTCGTCTTGCCGTCGTGATGGGGGCGCGGACATCCGGGTAACTGGTGACGACGGTGCCGGGGACGAGTTGTTCGATGTCGCGGCGAAGCGCTTGATGATGACGGAGCTGGGAGCCGACAAGATACTGAATGCCGTGGCGGTCGGCACGAGCTTCGACGATGATCTGAGGGGCATGGACTTGAGATGCCCAGCTGCGGAGCAGACCGAGAATGGGCTCTCGACTTAGCGGCGCGGGCCAGAAGATCTCCTGCCACAACAACGAGCCGAGGGGCAATGCTGGTGAGGGGTTAGTCATCTCGGGGCTCCTTCGCTCTGGAATCGTCATTGGCGGCTTCGCGTTCGGCCTCGGCCAGCGCCAAAGCTATGACGGCACGGCTGAGGCGCTGGAGATCCGGGGTATCGCGGCGAATGCCGCGGACTGAGATGTTGCGATCCTTTCGCGGTCGTCCGCCTTTTCGGTAGTCGTTCTTTCTCTTTTCTTTGTCGTTGTGTCGATAGGTTCGTGACATAGCTGTGCCCTCCTGTGAATTAGAGTTTTTGATAGTGCGGATGAATTCTTCGGGTCGTTGAATTGATTGAACGCCCGGTGTCTTCTATTTAACGTTGAACGTATTCAACGAACAATAGAGTTTGTAAAAATCACAACACCGATTGGACGGGGCTGATTCGAGACGTAGGGGTGATCAATTACCAGCGATTTTCGCGGCGGGCGCGGATGATCTGAATGGCTACCACGACGACGGACGCGACTGCGAAAGCCGACACGAGATACGGCCAGATCGCCTCGATGAGCGCGACGGCGAAGTACAGAGCGATAGCTGCGACGAGGATGCTCAGGCACCCGCTGATGGCGCGGTCGAACCAGGACTTCGGGTTGGCGTCAGTCATGACGGGTTTCGCAGTTCGTGCAGAACCCCGCGTTCGAGACCCATGACGGCGCAGTTGATGCCGAACGAACGTTGATCCGCAGGAAATCGATTGGCGAGCGCATTGATCTGTATCTGCCCGATGAGGTCGGCGTGAAACAGTTTCCATGGCAGAGAATTTCGAGCGTAACCGCTGCGCTCCAACTGGTCCAAGTGCCAGATCGCCAGTTCTAGCTCGTCAACGAGGTCGAAGCTCAGCCTCAGCAGGCAGTGGTGAACATCGTGGACGAAGCGGTGGGCGATGTTCACCTCAGGCGAGGTGAACAGCACCGATCCGCTGTTCTGGTTGGAAATGGGCAGCGGTTCCTTAGTTTGGATGCTGCGCTCGAATGCCGTGCACAGCGCGGAGTACGTGGTGGGAGCATCCTGCGTCGGGACGAAGCGGAACCCGATTGCTTCGGCGGTCTGTTCTGCGTGGAAATCTATGAAGGAGCTCAGAATTTCGCGAGCCTCATCAATCTGGATGCGGAGAACCGGAGGAATCGTCTTTGGAATGGGCATACTGAATAGACCTTCCTATGTGTTGGCAAGGTTGAATGGTGAAGAATTGGGCGTTGCTTTGGCGTCAGAGCGGTGGGACGGCGCTCCAACAGTGCGCTGGATGTCTGGCGGCTTGGTGGTCCGCTACTGCTCCTGGTCTTGATGAGCGGTGGCCATAGCGCGATTCGACGTCATGGATTCAAATATGGCGCGCGCAGTCGCGCCAGGCTCGGAATTCTGCGTGATCATCGAGATGCTCACATGGGGAGCAGTTTTCAAAGTCTGCGGGGGTTCTGCATTCAATGCGACGGCATGAACGTGGCCCTCGAAGGAGACGAGTCGACCCAGGACTTCTGATGGATCGCGGTCCGTTAGAAGAAAGTCCGTCATGACGACGATCCCAATGCTGAAGCTTCGAAACTGCGTTGCTAGACGCTCAGCTTTGGCGAATGCCGGTGAGAGATCACTCGATCCGCGCGACCCCGTCGAACGGAGCCCGGAGCGAAGTCGCAGCCGGCCGCGCCGGTGGAGCCGTTGGGGCGGCACATCGAGCGGGGAGGGCTGATCGAAGTGGATGATCGCGACGAACTCCTGGCGGCAGTTACATGACCTGCCGATGTGATCTATTGCTTGCTTGGCCTCCGAATATCGCTGTGCGAGTGGGTCATGCCCAGACTGAGCGGTGATACTTGCCGAGTCGTCGGCAATGATCACGGTCAGAGATGGACGGTCGGGGCATGAACCTGCCTCACCGAGTGCGAATGTAGCGGCGCGCTGGTTTCGATCGGTTGTCGTGCTGATGGGCTGTCCGTGGCCGATGACGCGTGGGTTCAGAAGGCGGACACGCTGGAGTTTGTGGTCGCTCACTGGTCTGCCTTCCGAATTCGGCGACCGATTGCAGGCGCTGCGGGACCGTGGCCGACGACATCGGGACTGCCGGTCAGCGATTCGTACGACAGCGCGGTGAGATGGGAGCTGGCTGCATCCCCGCGATGGTGCTGTTCCGCAGTAATTGACCGTGACCGTTCTTTAGCGCGCCCAACGAACAGGAGCAACGGGCGGGCAGTCAGTCGGCGGTGTGCGCGAAGTTCCTTGCGATACTGACCGTGCGCTTCGTCGATTAGGTCACTGACCGGGTCTGCATGGCAATACGAGTTGATGAATGATGCGACCGTGACAGCGAGGGCGAGTGATCCAAACGCGACGCCGACGGCACTCCCATCGAGAGCGGCCCGGAGGCTGAAAATCGCGCTGGCAACGAGCAACCCGACCGTCAAGCCGCTGGCCAGCGCAATTGTGGCGTACCGACGAGCCCTGAGACCGCTACCGTCGAACAAGTGTTGGTACGGCATCAAATCGCCCGAAACGTCCTCGGGTTTCTCCCGCTTCCGTTCGGCTGACAAGTGGAGGTGTTTGAACTCGGCGCCGGTGAGCCCAGCCGTTATCGTTGCCGTACCGGCCGAAACTGCCTGAAGAATCGCGAGTGCTGGGATGTCGCCGAAGATGATCGCGGCGTTTGCCGGTC
>Ga0155491_103_pt1 | contig 20337 bp, 20 predicted proteins | sample RifCSPhighO2_12_FD_107149 | JGI IMG/M metagenome (GOLD analysis project Ga0155491, IMG submission 107149) | Candidatus Saccharibacteria bacterium RIFCSPHIGHO2_12_FULL_47_16
CGACTCGTCATAGTGACGACCAACATGCTCAATCATATCCTGAGCGGACACAAGGTCAACTCCAAACGGCTTTTCAAGAAGAAGTTTTACATTATCGCTATTTAGACCAGCTTGGCCAAGAAGCTCGACGATCTGCGCGCTACTCGCGGGAGGTACGGAGAGGTAAAAAATTGCCTGTTCATCTTCTTTGAGGTCGATGTATGATTTGAGACCTCGGTAATCATCGGGATTTGCAAGATCCATTGTATACATTGCCGTTGTACCATTTAGTTGTTCATGGTGATCACCGAGTAGCTCGTACTGCTCAACGTGTCGTCGCGACACCCCAATAATTGAAAGATCATCAAAATCACCCGTCCCAATGATACGAGAAAGTGCTGGTAAAAGTTTTCGTGTCGACAGGTCGCCGGTGATGCCAAAGATGATGAGTTTTGTTTTCATAGTCTTTTTAGTATAACATCACTATACTTTATATAGTAGATTATTGTCCTGAAACTGCTCGCTCAAGCTCAATAACTGAGCCCATATGCTTATCGTGAAATTTGATTGCCACGTCTTTTCCAGATAATTTTACAAGCTGATTGTACGTGTGAGAGAGGCCTTTTTCATCAAACGACAAGCTAGTGTGCGCTGCACGAAACTCTCCCAAGCCTCGCAATGTCACAAACTGCGCATGGTCAAACCCCTCAGGATATGGGCTGCCAGGCTTTGGCTGCGGCACTTCTATATACGGAACTGGCCGTTGCCAGCCCGGCACATTTAACGGCTCTCTGAGACTATAGACCGTGATCATGCGCTGATTCACCTCTTCTTCGTGAGATGAAAGTGCGTACGAAGCGAGTAGTTGCTTAAGTTCATCGTAACGCTCATTTGTCTCTACTCGATAGCAGAGTGTGTCACACATTATGATCTCTTTTCGGGCGATGCCCGACTGATCAATAAGTTTATTCGCCTCAGCGACAAACGCTTCGTAATCGCCTAGTATTTCTTTCATATTGCCTCCAACTGCACCGCCACACGGTACACAGCTTCTTCGAGCAACTTAGCTCGTGTTAGTTGATTGTTCGTAAAAAATGGATACGGATCTTTCAGCTTTGAGCCGTATTCTTTTTGAACAAGTATGCCAAGATCTGGGTATTGCGACGGCACCTTGTCGAGCATTTCTCGTGGAAACTCAACATCGAGATCAATACCTATCTTTCGCCCTTGGTTTACTCGCTCAATCATAATCACTGCGCAACCAAAGAGACTATGATTTTTATGCGCAAGGTGTTGACCACTTTCAATCGTAACGAAATAGTCAGCTACCTTGTCAGTCTTTATGAGGTTTTCGTGTCGAATCATCGCACCTTCGTAACTTTCTTCAATGCTCATTGGCTGCTCATCAACCCCAGACTCAACCTTCACCCCTTCTGTCCGTACTCGAATACCAGCTTTGCGTAGTCCGCGACTCACCGCGAGATGCTTGACGGGGCTTTCACTGCTAATACGTACAAGTGGCAGTTTTTCGAAATAACTTGCTACCTCAGCAGTATTGCCGTTGAGAGAAATTGGATGCATACCGCGTATTTCGTCCGCATAACTGACATTAGGCACAGGATGTAGTAAAAAGACTTCAATCCCTTGGGTGTAGGCGTGGGCGATCTCGATCAGCGTATTTCCACCAATATAATTTTCAATTCCATTTTTATCTTCGTTAACAACAAGTATCGCATCGGATGTGTCGATCTTTCGAAAATGTTCATTGATAAATCCCTGTTTTATATCTGCGTTTTTATCAAGGTCATCTCCATACGTGTGAGCCTCAGCAACATTCGGCTTCTCTACCTCGTACCCCATACCTTCAAGCTGCCCCTTCACCTCGGACATCTTTTCGTCAAACTTCATCGAACCACAGATAGTAATTTTCATGCAGACCTTTCAAATAAAAAATGGGCGAACAGCTAGTGTACCCGCCCATTCATTTTATATTTACTCTGTTATTTTTTTGGTCCGTTCACTTCGTAAGAAGTATTGGTACTCTCAAAGAAATTCACAAGCTGCAATGTGTCATTTGCTGCAGCCATCCACTTTGCAGGGTTTGATACTTTGTAGTGCGCCTCAAAACCGAGCTCCTCAAGACGACGATCAGCAAGATACTTTACATACTGATTGATGTAGTCGCTATTAAGGCCGAGGATGCCATTTGGTAGAAGGTCTTTGTTGTAGTCTTCTTCCATCTCAACACCATCGAGAATCATCTGCTTGATCTCAGCAGCAAACTCTTCAGTTTGAAGATCTTCGTTTTCTTCAAGCACTGTAAAAATTAAATTAATACCAAACTTCAGATGGAGAGATTCGTCACGCACAACCCAGTCCATCAAAGAACCAAAGTTACGAAGAAGATTTCGCTGACGGAACGAAAGTGCCACCATGAAACCACTATAGAACCAGATACCTTCGAGGATAATATTGTACGCGATGAGATTTCGGATGAAATCTTTCTTACCTTCAGTCGAAGTAATATCCAACGTCTCTTCGGTCATGCGTTTGATGAACTTTGTTTCAAACGCTTCTTTTCGAGCCATACTTGGCGTCTCTACGTGAGCCGCGTATGCTTGGTCACGATCAATCGGGAATGTCTCAAGCACATACTCAAAACTCATGCAGTGGTTAGCCTCTTCCCACATCTGTTTTGCAAGATAGAGGTGGCACTCTGCAGCATTGACGTACGGGTAAACACCAAACGCAAGCGCCTTATTGACGAGTAGTTCATTTGGATTGAAGTAGCTCATGAGGAACGTCAACGCATGTCGCTCTTCGTCACTCATCTTCTTCCAGTCAGCAAGGTCTTGGCCAAGCTGAATTTCATTTGGAAACCATGTATTTGCTACTGCCTGATCATACAGATCCATCGCCCACTGATAGTGAACTGGCTTAAGTAGTAGTCCGTCTTGTATTCCTGTTCCTAAAATTCCTGCCATTACACAGCCTCCTCAAATTCGTTAGTTGCTAACTCACTACCCTCATAGACTGTCTGCATCACCTCTTCAATCGCAATACGTGCGTCATCAAGTCGAGCAATAGTGCTCTCCGCAAGGGGCGCTTCATTACTGATAATTCCCTCAAGCGCCATAGCGGCTGAAAATAAACTATCGTTAATGTGCACCGCTCTATCTCTTGTCATAAGTTTTTCTTCAACCTCTGGGATCGAAATAGCTAACTGCTCCCCCATGGCTACTGACACCCTTCGCACATCAAGAAGTCTTGCGGATCAATAGGCGCTGCCGCACCACCACTCGACTGAGCATTATCGTCTGCAGTAGCCTGAGCTGCAGCCATTGCAGCATCAATAGCAGATAGTTTTTCTTCAAGTGTCATGTCATCGTTGATGATTGCTGATGCGTTTGCCATAGTATTATTTTCCCCCTATTTTGATTATGTTTCAGTGAATTTTCTTGCTATACCGTTTGCTTTTTTGCGAAGCCAAAGCCTGCTTTTCGCGGACCACCGCTCGCTTCTGCCTTGTTTACCTTGACGGTACTTTGTTCAGCAGTGTGACGTGGTTTAACGTGCAGGTAGTACGTCGTCTTTAGACCTTTTTTCCAAGCACCGCTATAGATTTTTACCATCTCATCGATGTCGCGGGTCTCAAGGTACATATTGCGACTAATCGCTTGATCAACCCATTTCTGAGCACGAGCTGCCACTTCAATAAAGGCAAATGGTGACAACTGGAAGCTTGTCTTGTAAACATCCTTGATATGCTGCGGAATCGCATCGATCTGCTGTACATCACCCTGTAGGCGAAGCACGTCGTCTTTTACATCATCCCAAATACCAAGCTTCTTCAGGTCGTTAACGAGATTGACGTTGATTTCAAGGAACTTTCCATTTAGAGTCGCACGAGAGAAAATCTGAGCAAACTGCGGATCAATCCCTGGGGTTGTCCCGACTACGTGGGCAATATTTGCCGTTGGAGCAATCGCCATAAGCGTTGCGTTACGCATACCCTTCTTTACCTTCTTTCGAAGTACATCCCAGTCGAGGCGCGTCTTTCGAGTTACGTCGACCTTTACTTTACGGTCAGTCGCAAGCTCATCGACAGTATCAATCGGAAGAATACCTTTGCTCCAGCCGCTCCCCTTGAATGTTGGGTAGCTACCGAGCTTTTTAGCAAGATCAGCTGATTGATCGATCGCATGGTAGCTGATAAATTCCGTCAATTGGTCCATGAGATCATATGCTGCTTCAGACTCATAGCTCAAGCCAAGTTTTTCGATAACATCCGTAAAGCCCATAATACCTAATCCAAGCGCACGGTTTTGTGTATTACTATGCATCGCTTCAGGAATTGGTGTATTAGTAATGTCGCAAAGATTATCAAGCTGACGAATAGCACTACGAGTACTTGCCTTGAGGCGATCCCAGTCCCAGGATTTATCTTCCATAAGATGCGCCGAAAGGTTCAAACTAACGAGGTTACAGACGGCGGTATTATCTTTATCCTGAGGAAGTGTAATTTCTGTACAAAGATTTGAAAGATGAATCGTGCTCGTATTGTTGTTGAGTGCACGAACATTGATCGTATCTTTCCATGTGATCCATGGATGGCTTGTCGCCTGGAGTACAGTAAGGATCTGACGGAACTGTTCGCGAGCACTGATCTTTGAGAAATCACGCATCTCGCCCTTTTCTGCCATCTTTATATATTCAGCATAGCGCTTACTAAACTCAGCGCCGTATAGCTCTGGAAGATCAGACACTTCTGCCGGGTCAAACATGTACCAGTCCTGGTCTTTTTCGACACGCTTCATAAACTCATCGCTGACAAAGACTGCCGTATTTGCAAGTCGAGTACGAAGGTATGGGTCACCAGAGTTTTGTTTTAGGTCGAGGAATTGAGGAAAGTTAAGGTGCCAGTTTTCCATATATAGAGCAGCTGCGCCAGCTTTTTTGCCCTTACGAGATACAGCAAACAGCGCCGTGTCGATCATCTTCATGAACGGGATAGGTCCAGTTGATTCCGTATTAGTCGTCTTTACAGGACTACCTGCGGCACGAAGTTTATTCAGGCTAATTCCAATACCACCCGTACCCTTAGCGATCCACATCACATCACGAACACCTTTAGCGATCGATTCCATGTCATCCTGAATCTCAATCAAGAAACAGTTTGATAGTTGAGGGAATGAACCACCAGCGTTGATGCGAGTCGATCCACCAGGAGAGTAGTCAAGATTTGCCATGTGTTCGTAAAAATCGATTGCTGCAGCCGTTGGATCTTCTTCGTTAAAGCTAAGTCCCATCGCAATTCGCATGTTTGTATACTGTGGCACTTCGATCGTATCGCCACTTTGATTGCGAAGACCATAGCGGTTTTTGCTCGTCACGACACCTAGATATTTTGATAGATTGTCTTTTGTTGGGTCGATTGTCTTTGCAAGCTTTTTAAGATCAAAAACCTTACTGCTCATACGTTCATCAAGTAGGCCATCTTTAATACCCTGCTTCAAGTAGTCTGCAAATTTTGTCTCATGAAGTTTTTTGAGTTCAGCAGCATCTTTATATTGTCCTAGGATGTTTTTATAAACATTCTTGAGCATTAGACGAGCGGCGATTTTATCGAAATCAGGGTCGTCTTTAACGTTTTGAAGTGCAGCGTGCATGACTGATTCATCGAGCTGCTGCGTCGTGATTCCATCAAATAATGTCAATCGTACCTCTGATGCAACTTGAACAACTTTTTGAATCTGGTCGGGCAAGCCCTCACTCGCCTCGACGAGTGCCAGGTTGATCTTGTTGGCGTCAAATGGTTCGCGGGTGCCGTCGCGTTTTACCACGTGAATTTCGCTCATAGTTCCCCCTATGGAAATATATAATGTTATTTTTGTTCACATTATTTTTTGAATTACCTCTCAAAATAATTCAAATGGTGCAAGAAAATACCGACTAAGCGGCTCTACCTCTCCTCTTGCTAAATGTGTGTTTTTGTTGAACTCCTACATATGTAGTGTCTGTATAGAACTATAGACCCTAGATATATGGTTTTCAAGCTTTTTAGTGTTTTTTACAACTCTGATATATAAACAAAAGCAGAATAACACCTTATAGTGTGTTGTTTCTTATTTACAACGCTATATATAGCGTTTAGCTTTCATCGATACATGCCTGCTGAAATCGCTCAGCGGGTGCAAAATTATCACTATATGACACCCCTTTAGGAAGCGACAACGTATTGGCGCCAGTCCACTGCACCGGCTGCTGACTATACGCAACGACCATATTCGCCCGCACTGTCTGTTTCTTGTCCTCACTATAGGTTACTTGCGGAAGGTGACGGCGGTACGGTACATCAAGAGCTTGTAGAAGTTCTCTACACGCACCTTGCTGACCCGCGATCATATTTACCCCTACAACCCCATTCACTGTCAGTAATCGGTTGATCGCTTCGCCGTACTCTCTCGTCATTAGACTAAACGGTACACTCGTATCATTATAAATATCAACAATAACAACATCGTAGCGCTTTGAAGACTCATTGATAAATGATCGAGCATCAGCAAAGTGAAGCGTAACGTTTGAAGGACTTTTGTATTCAAAATACTTCTTCGCGATAGATTCGAGCGTAGGGTCAATCTCTACAACATCAATCATCGACGACGGATACTTATTGGCAAGGTATTGAGGCAAGGTAAATGTTCCGCCACCAAGTATAAGGATATTCTGCTTATTTGGTGCTGCCTCGACAAGCTGCGCAAGCTGCTTCGTATACCAAAACAGTAGTTTATCAGGTTGATTCACATAAATTCCTGACTGTATGCCCGTCGGACCCGAAGCAATCCCACGCGTCGATTGAGGTTCCGACGGATCCCAATCCTCATATATAACGTAGTGGGCACTTGGAGTATCTATATGCAGCCCTGCAGCCACCTGCACAGGAAGTCCGACAGCAACGACAATCACAAATGAAGCCCCTACTCGCCACATCCACCGCCAATTAGGTATCAACAGCCAGCTACAAACAAGAAGCATCAATGCGACAATACCAAGCGTTTCACGCGATCCTATATACCCGAACAACACAAAACCAGTGAGGAAAGTACCGACAATTCCTCCAATTGAATTCAAAGAGCTCAGATTTGCGATTGAACTGCCTGTTGAGTCCAGTGAGGTAACTGCAAACTTCGCAAGATACGGACTAAGCACCCCTAGGAGAAAACTCGTTGGTGCGAATAAGATAAGCGAGGCAAGCATACCCTGCAGACGTGCATCATCAGCTGCGCCTACCACCCACTCTAAAATACTCACATAACTCAGCAGGACAAAGACAACACTGACGCATGCAAAAAAGCAGAGTATGACAACGTCTGCAGGTTTTTTGCGAGCATCCGCAATACGACCTCCGCTCCAATACCCTATACTGAGTGCAGCAATAATCACTCCGATAACACTCGTCCATACATACGTAGAACTCCCAATACTTGGCGCCAAGATGCGCGCAGCAGCAAGCTCAAACATCATAAGCACCGCACCGCTCACAAAAGCAATAAACTCTAGTTTTCCAAATCGAACCATATGCTTTTTCACTACTCTTTAGTGTATCAGATCGAAATACAGCACCCAGCGCTCAAAAAATACCAACCAAATAAAAAAGACATCTCTCATTGGATATCTTTTTTATTTGGCGGAGAGAACAGGATTCGAACCTGCGGTACCATTGCTGGCACACACGCTTTCCAAGCGTGCGCCTTCAACCACTCGGCCACCTCTCCGTACGTCTACTATTGTCTAGCAAACTTATGCGCTCCATGAGTCAAGCGTGCGTCTATCGCTCCACTTTGTTCCGCTCCTCCGCTTGCTCATTGCCTTGAAAGTGAACTTTCAGACAATTTCACTGCGCTTCGCCAACCACTCGGCCACCTCTCCATGTCGCCTTTTCATTTTAACAAACATTTAAATACTATACTTTAACAACAGTTGTACAATTCACGCCACACTAGCTGTTGCGATTTTCTACTGTTTCTCTCTATAATAGATAGTTAATGAAAACAAACCCCGATGCACCAGTAATTGCTCTGCGTGGCCTGAAAAAGCGCTATGGCATTGGAGACGCCGAACACACAGTCCTTGACGGGGTAGATCTTGTCATTGAAAAGGGTGAATTTATCGCAATCATGGGCCCGAGTGGATGTGGAAAAACAACACTGCTGAATATCCTCGGACTACTTGACCGTGCTGATGATGGCGATTATTTTCTCGCAGATCGCTCAGTAGAATCACTTAGTGCACGGCGACACGCCAATATTCGCAGCGAGCAAATTGGATTTGTATTCCAAAACTTCAATCTTGTCCCTCGACTTAATGTCATCGAAAATGTCGCACTTCCCCTCACCTACAAGGGTATTCGAAAAACCAAGCGACTCCAGCTTGCAAGCAAAATGCTTCAGACGTTTCATCTATCCGAACGCGAATACTACATGCCATGGCAGCTCTCGGGCGGCCAGACTCAGCGCGTAGCGATCGCTCGAGCACTCGTTAATAGCCCTTCGATCGTCCTTGCCGACGAACCAACGGGCAATCTCGATAGCAAAGCCAGTCACGTCATCATGGAAGAACTATCCGACATTCATAAGCGTGGCAATACGATTATCATGGTTACACACAACCCTTCACTCACTACATACGCGAGTCGTGTCATCACCATGCTCGATGGCAAGATCGACAGCGATACAAAAACTCTCCAACCAACAGTGAAAGTCGACACCACAAAAAAGCGACTCGACACCCACGCAGCAGAGGCTCCTAAAGAAAAGACTCTTAGGTCAAGACGCCCGGCAAAGAGAAAAACAATTAAAAAAGGAGCCTCAAAGTAATCTATGCGTCTTCTTGTCCTCAACCATATCCAAAACGCCTATGATTCACTTCGAAGTACTCGTATGCGCACAAATCTCACAATGCTCGGTGTCACTATCGGTGTTGCGAGCATCACACTTATCCTTTCACTGAGCGGTGGAGCAACAAAGGTCATCACAGACCAAGTCGACGAGCTAGGTGGCAATATCGCCGTCGTTCGCCCAGGAGACGTCCCGCAAACGACCCGTCTCGACAACATCGCCAGTCCAATGAACCATTCTTACGCGACAAGCAGCCTCACTGAGCGAGACATGAAAGCTATCCGCCTCGTACCTGGAGTTGAAGCCGTTGCGCCGGTTATGCTTGTCGGCGGCAATGTCGCCGCTGGCAACAATAGCTCCTCAAACACCCCTATTGTTGCGACAACTCCCGACCTTATCTCTATTAGTAATCTCACCGTAAAAGATGGTCAATTCATCGATAGCGTCACCAATCGAGATACAGCGGTTATTGGCGCACAACTATCGGTTGACCTCTTTGGTACAGACCAGTCTATCGGCCAAAACTTCAAGATTCGTGGCCAAGATTTTACCGTAATCGGTGTACTCAAACGAGCCAACAAACCTATCAACTACAACAACATCGACTTTGACCATGCCGCAATCGTCAGCCTTGAAAGTGGCAAAAGCTTCAACCAAGGTGTTGCCCAAATTCAACAGATCGATATTAAAGCCACAGACCAAAACAGCCTCCCGTCTGTCGTTGAGGGTACTAAAAAAGCACTTGGAGCAGCTCATAAAAACGAGCATGATTTTAGCGTACTATCCGGAGACGACCTCTCTCGACCAACCAGTCAACTCTTCTTCGCCGTTGCTGCAGCCATGACCGCCGTCGCTGCTATCTCACTTATCGTTGGCGGTATCGGTATTATGAATATCATGCTTGTCACTGTTGCTGAGCGTACTCGAGAGATCGGTATACGAAAAGCACTTGGAGCAAGCAATGGACATATCACTGCTCAATTCCTCATCGAATCACTTGCGATAGGCATCGGCGGCGGCTTATTTGGCTATATAGCAGGCTATCTTCTCGCCTTTATCGTGAGCCGTTCAGTCCTCACCTTTGATCCACTCTTTAGCTGGCAAATCGCCGGACTCGCCATCGGCACCTCCGTTGTCGTAGGTATTCTTTTTGGCCTCTACCCAGCGATACGGGCGTCACGAAAAGACCCTATCGAAGCACTTCGGCAATATCACTAATATTGCCTTATTATGTCAATTGTGATATAATAAAAAGATACACTAATGGAAATCCCGTTGGTGTCGTAGCGAAGGAGCTCGACATGCTTGGCACAGGCGAGACAGTAACGGACGTCATGAACACTCTACGAAACGAGGAGCATCCTCGATGTGAACTTTCGATAGTCGAAATAACACACGACAAGGTAACACGCCGTAGTACCACTACTGTTGCTCTTCGAGAAGAGATCACAAAGTTCAGTGAGCTGCTCAAGTTCATTGCAGCAGCTCCGGATGGATCCACCATTCGTAGTCAGTGGGCTTACGGCGATGGTGTTATGGTAGTACTGACCATCCGAAAAGAGAGCATTATCTGCTCATCGAAGGAGAAGACGCCCACCGTGACGGTGGCGTTCTCGGGTGAAAATATCACCATCCACAGCAACAGCAAAAAGCACACGTTCAACGAAGTGTTGTGGCTCTATGCATTCAGTACAAGGAAAGTCGAACTGCCAGAGCAGATCATCAAATTCATCGAAGAATATCTGCCAAAAGTATGACCTCGACTTAGCCCTTCGCTCAAAGACCCCTATGCACATCACGTGCATAGGGGTCATTTCATTTTCCAAAGATTATAGATTAGTCATTAAGTTCTTTTTTGAACTTCTCAATCAACACAACAGGTACTGGATCGACATTGTTTAGTATCGCCACGTAGATACTCACAAAGTCTGCGAGTACACATCCCCAAAGTAACTGCTCGAGCGGGGTTTCACCCTGCAGATGAACCGAGGTTGCTTTTGGCCGCATACCACTCAGGAGTCGATCGCTCACCTCAAATCGTTTCAAGATTCGTGGATGCTCAAAGCTACTAATGATATCAAACACTGCAAACGGCTTTTCGATAGGATGTGATGTCCAGCCAATGAACTCGTTGTGGTTCACCTCTGGGTATTCATTCCAGGTAGCAACATTTTTGGCGTTTTCATTCCAACTAATCTTCCATTTGTACGCCACAGGAGCCGTCAGTGTACCACCGTAAAACACAGGAGTCTTTCCAACAGCTAGAAGTGCAAGTTGCTTAGCCTGATTTCGCTCCGTCCCAACAGCTGGTAGCCACTTTTCCGTTGCTTCGCGAAGCCACTCCGAAGCATAGGCCACTTCATCGAGGGTAGAAATAGGAACGATTCCAAAGTTCACCAACAGCGCTACAAGCCCACGGAGGTTATAGATCATCGCCATACGCGGCTGCAAATCTGCTGGCAGTGCAACATGTGCAATCGACTGATGCTTCGCTACATCAAGCAAATGTCCACCCGCCGCTATCACAGCTACCTGAGAAAACGTATCACGCGCCTCATGGAGACAGTTAACCGTCTCCTCCGTATTGCCCGAATAGCTACTCGCAATCACAAGCGTACTACTATCGACATAGCCAGGGAGATCATATGATCGCACTATCTCAAACGGAACTTCCATCCGTCCGCCGAGCCAAGACTTGACGATTCCAGCAGCGAGCGCTGAACCACCCATACCCGCGACGACAACTTTCGTCAGTGGTCGCCCATCATGGGCAGCATCTTCCACTCCTATTTCATAGTTTGCTTGTTTCCACTGCTCTGCAGCGACGGTTAGCGCTCCATGCGGATCGCGTTGTTTCAATACATTGCTATCATCAAGCATGCAGCCCCCTTTTATATAACTTGCGAATAATTCTCCTACTATGATACACTTTTTAGTAAAGAAGCATAAGTATAATTATTAGAGGTGGGCGATGAATACTCAAACAACTGGTCAGCAAGATGACGATCAAGAGCTAGCAAAAGTACTTGCTGGCGTAAACCAACAGCTTTCAGGCGCACAACCAGGCACTGATCTTTCGTTTGAAGAAACAGGCGCAGCTACAGCAGCTGCTCCCGCAGCAGCTCCTCTTACGCCACCTTCGTTACCAGTGCCCGACCTCGCAGCGCCAGCAGCTCCTGCACCATCAGAGCCAGCTCCGCACGCATCATCACTTCACACCGATAGCTCACTCGAAGGTATCAAAAAAGATGCCCTCAACGAACTTCGCCCGCTCGTCGACAAACTCAATGTCTCTGCTGAAGAAAAGTTCGACACATACCTCTTACTTCTTCGCTCGACTGACGATACGGCTCTTATCGGACCTGCTCACGATGCAGCCAAGTCAATCACTGACGAAGCGCGCCGCGCTCAAGCACTGCTCGATATCATCAAAGAGATCGATTACCTTTCTGCAGAAAAAACCGCAGCTTAAATACCGCTGCCTTTCCCAACAAAATACCCCCGCTATCATAGCGGGGGTATTTTTGCCGTTTATTCAATTACTTTTTGTCAGTTGACTTTGTAATTGTCGGCTGTGATTGTGCGTCATGGAGAACATCTTGTAGTTCACGACGGCTCTTGAAGTAGTAGACAACTCCGATAGTGATAGCTGCGATACCGATAAGTCCGGCAATCACTTCTGCAGGTCCAGTAGTTGGAAGTTCAGAAGCTGGAGTAACTGGAGTACATCGTGCATCACCGACTGGAACACCTGGCTTACACTCGGCTACCTTACAGTTCTCACCTGGGATAGTTACCTTAGCTGTATCTTGCTTATTACCATTGTTTGTCTCGGCTGCTGCAGTGTTTGTAAGAATATCACAAGTCTTTGCATCAACTGTTGCCGTAAAGACGAGGAAGGCATTTGCACCAGGAGCGTAGTTACCAATGTTTACTCCACCAGCGTTGATACCATCTTCGATTGTTTTGCCGCTAGGGTTGTTTGCGTTCTGAATCTTAGTCGAACCAGCTACATAGCTTAGTCCTTTTGGTAGTACATCCTTTAGGACGACATTTTTCTGTTCAGTTGTACCTGTATTCTTGTATGAAAGTCGGTAGTCTACTTTTGTACCTGATTTTACAGATACGTTATCTGACCAATCTTTTGTACTGTTTACTCGTACATCTTTAGCGAATGTAAATGCAGGCTGGTCGGCAACAAATCGGAAAACGATATAGCCAGAATATTGGTCACAACCTGGAAGTTTACCGTCAAGCGCACTGTATCCAAGTTTAATACCGGTCGCGCTAAAGATTGCGCTATCACCAAGTGATTGACCGTTTACAGCACCGTTACTTGCGATCTTTGCTGAGCCAGGGATATAACGAAGTGCAATATCAGTGGTCGATGGATTCTTAAACGTAATGTGGTCATAGACAGATGTCGGGTTTGCGTTTGACGCACCTACATATGCCATAGCTTTAGTGTCGGTGTTGTTTGCTTTTACAAGTGCTGGCATTTCTGCTCGAGCAAATGCGTTTTGTGCAATACCTTTACCACTTTCGTTGAGACTTGTCTTAGCATTGTTATGGTAGAAGATCAAGGCTTCGTATTCTTTACCAGCAACAAGTGTTGCGTCATCACCGTACGATTGGTTTGAAGCGATATCACGAACACGGAAGAAGTTTCGCTCGTCACCATACTTAGGGTTGTTTGTAATCGAGTTGAACGTGACGTAGTCTGCAGGATTCTCCTGAGTAAACGTCGTTCGGTTCGGCCCCCAAGCAAGTGCTGCTGTAGAGAGAACGATTGTCGTTAGGAGCATTATTGATGCTGCTGCGATATACTTTGGGCTAGCTTTACGAGTGATTGTGTTGATGAATGTACGCATTATAGTTCCTTTCTTATCTTACTGTTTAGAGGCCACTTTGGACTTCGGTGTTATTTGTTGCTGGTGTATCTGGACCTTGTACTGTATTTCCGCCGGCATTACCACCTATGTCTAATGATGGTTTGGTTCCTTCTGTAATTTGACCGCCAGTTTCTGTATTAGGAGTATTCGTAATTATGTCAATGATCGGAGCTTGGGTTTGACCGCCGCCGATATCTCGACCCGGATCAGTTGTAACGACTGTTTCAACCGGTACCGGCTCAGGCATAAACTCTCCTGGACCCATCGGTGCTACCCATTCATTTGCTGGATACGCATTACCCTTTTGTTCACCTGGAGGGGTTACCGGTGGAGTAACGGGTGGGTTTACTGGAGGCGTTACTGGGGGTGGTGTTGTTGGTGGAGTGGTTGTAGGTGGTGTCGTTGTTGGTGGAGGGGTTACCTCTTTTGGAGGAGGTCCATTGCCAGTAGGTGTTTCTGGAGTGTAGCTTGTGGTTGGCTGCTCGTAGTAATTAGTTACTGGAGCTGGGCCTGATCCTTGTGGTGTTTCTACAACTTGCTGTACAACAGGCTGTGCGACATCCCATCGGCGCTGACCACCACACTCTGTGTTAAGTTCGAGCTTCTGGCGATTACCGTTGGCGTCTGTGTATTCGATCACGATAACGCGCTGGTTGCCATGGTTTACATTGTTATCTTTAGCGATAACACCGTCACCGTTGTTATCAACTTCGTATAGACTGCCGTAATTACCATCTTTCCATACTTCAGTGATCTTTGTGTCAGGAGCGCTCATAAGTCCCATCGCACGGTCATACTGTAGTTTGTAGTAGTCAGGATTATTCTTTAGGTGTTCACCAAGGCTATTGATACCTTCGTCGTTGTCGGCAAATGTAGGATCGAGGTTGATTCCAGTCATGATTGTCGCAAATTGCTCAGGAGATTCTTTCCAACGATTTTGTGTCAATTCACCAAACCCAGCTGGCTGACCTGGCTTATCAAGGTCACTACCAAGAAGTGGCGCACCGAAATCATGAGGTCGTAGTTTGTCACCTCCAAAGAATGGGTCTTCTGCCATATTATAGTGAATGCCGTTCGCAAGTGAATCTTTGTATTCTTGCTGCTTTCCTAGATAAAATTCTTCGAATGTATTAGGCGTTGTCGTTGACTGTGAGCCAGCAAGATTGATGTCGCTTCCACCGCCAGAATGATGCATCTCATCAAGTCCCCAGCCGCCAAGGTGCATGCCGCGTGCCGCAAGACTAGCCGTTGCAAGCGCTGCAAACCCAAGTGCAACTTTTGTACCACGACTATTAACACGCTTGTTAAACTGCTCGTCCGTTTCATTTTCTTTTTGAGTAGGACCAAGTCGCATCTTGACAAGAGTCCAGTTAATCGGAGCGATTGTCTTATTCCAAATACGACGGAAGCGACCAAGTGGCTGCGCATCAGCATCTGCCTGTACGTCTTCCACTTCACGAACTTCAGGGACACGAGGAGCAGGCTCACCAGGCGCTGCTTCTGCCTCTGCAGCGGCAGGAGCGATTTCAGGAGCGGCAGCTGCAGGAGTTTGGGGAGTTTCTTGGATGTCCGCCATACCTTCAAACTCGGCGAGCATATCTACATCCCTCTTGACTGTATCCATATAAAGGATCGCTTGCTGGTCGGTCCAGCCGTTTAAAACGCCTTTTCCAAATTTAGCAGCTAATTTCTTTCGTGCTGCGTCTGCTTCTTCTGTAAACTGCTCTTTAGTTTGTGGACCAAATGATGGAATGTTTGGGTTGCTCATGGTGGTGGTTCCTATTGCTATCCTTTGTTATTGATCTGCTTGGTATCAAGCTTATGTATTCATACTAGCATAAACAGTATATATTGTCAATGCTTATAGACGATATTTTACAAATAAACAACTTTAGTTTAATAAAAATAACCCACTCGATGTGAATGGGTTATTTTAGATAAGATGTTAATCTCAATACTAAGGATTTTCAGGAGGTCGAATGTTGAAATTTTTATCCACCGTCGGCTCTCGAGGCTCGACTGAATCCATAGGATGGTCTCCAGGCCTACTGATGACCGGTTCTTCGAACATCTGTTCCGTTTTTGGTGGTCCAACCTCAGGCCCTGTACCCAAGGGAATTCTCAATTCATCGTTGTCATAAATAGGCTTCTGGACAATGCCTCTCTGCTCTGGAATAGGTGGTGTCTCAGGCGGGATGGTTATATAACCGCTATTAGGTAGCTCATATGTTTCTGGGCCAGCAGGAGTAACACGCACTTCAGGTGGCGTTTCTGGAAACTGTTCGAGTTGCATCGGTGTAGTAGCTTCGTTCATTGGCTGCGAAACCTCAGGCTTATCAACCGATTGCATCTCGCTAGTAACATGGCCCGCGCCAAATGATGCACCTGCAACCGCTACTACAGCAGTACTCTTAAATAGATTCTTGCGAATCTTTTGCCAAAATGAGGGAGACTTTTCCTCAGAATTCACTTCGGCAGCAGAATTTACTGTATCGACAGACTCCACTGGTTGAGCTGAGCCAGCTTCAATATTTTGCCACCAAGACGAAGGAGTATCCTCAACAGCAGGGCTTGTTTGTTCGATTTGCTGTCCATGTTCATCCTCATTGCTATCGGGAGCTTCAGTAATTTCTCGAGGTAGTTTTTCTTGATTCATATTGTTAAGGTGCCTTGTTTGTTTTTGTTGGTTGTATGGTTTTTATACTAGCGTATTTAGCTGTTTTTGTCAATAGTTCTTACGCTTCTACCTCTGTAAAAATGAAATTCCCCCGCACTTGCATGCGGGGGTATGTTCTGTTTCAAATCACTGTCGGATAGTGTGCGGGATATAGGTAAATCTGACCGAAAGGTCATTAAGATCGACAAACTCCACAGGTTCTCGCGGCCGCATAAAATGGATACCCGAAGGATTCGGCTCGACGATAGGCTCGAAGCGCCTAGCATGACCGCGTGAATCTGTCAGCTGTCGTAGATGAGCGTAGCCCTCTCCCTGCGACATGATGACTGGACAGCCAATCGTTATCTCGCCCTGTCGAACAGGTGCGGCACGAATCGCAATGATGAGAGCACTACCCTCCTCGTTGACCGTTTCTAGATACACTATTGAATGCTGGAGCGTGGGGAACAAAAGCCCCACCCGTGGACGTACCGCGCCGGGACGAACTGTCTCTGCTGTATAGTTTTTCACCGTTACCACTTCCTCACACTTTTGATGTCAGAACAAAACATATAATACATATAGAAACATAAATTGTCAAATAAAATACCACCCATGCAGGGTGGTATTTTATAAAGACGTAAGCGTCCTCTAGAAGCCCATGCCACCAGGCATGCCGCCGCCAGCAGGAGCTGGAGCTTCTTTTTCTGGAATATCGACAACGAGCGCTCCCATTGTCGCAGCAGTTGATGCGATCGAAACTGCGTTTTGCACAGCTTCTTTCGTTACGCGTGCTGGATCGATAACACCAGCCTTCTTTACGTCAACGAGCCCCTTTTCTGGCGCATTCACATCGATACCAAAGCCAATCTTGCCTGCTTCTACTTGCGCAAGAAGTGCTTCACTATTGAGGCCGGCATTTGCGGTAATCTGAAGGAATGGCGCACGAAGTGCGTTTTTGAGGATCTGACGACCAGCACTAATACTGTCGGCGCCGTCGGCTTTGATCGTTGCAGAAAGGTTTACAAGCGTCACACCACCTCCGGCAACAATTCCCTCTGCAAGCGCTGCTTTTGTCGCCGCAACAGCATCATCTACACGGAATTTCTTTTCATCGATCTCAGTCTCGGTAGCGCCACCGACCTTAATGACAGCAACTTTTCCACTAAGCGCTGCAGCACGTTTTTCGTACTGTTCTTTATCGTACTCACTCGAAGCATTGTCAGCTTGTGCAACAATTTGCGTGATACGTGCTTTAACGTCAGCTGCTTTGCCCGCACCTTCGATAATTGTGGTGTCGTCTTTGCCGACGATGACCTTGCGTGCGTTTCCAATTACCTCTAGTCCTACGTTTTCAAACGTCAAACCCTGATCTTCGGAAATCACTGTCGCACCTGTCAGTACAGCAATGTCTTGAAGGATTTCTTTTCGGCGATCACCAAATGCTGGTGCTTTTACTGCTACAGTATTTAGCACACCCTTGAGCTTGTTGAGCACCAAGATGCTCAATACTTCACCCTCTACTTCGTCGGCGATGAGCACAACTTCTTTTTTGCCTGCCTGGGCAAGCTTTTCGATAATCGGAAGGAATTCCTGTACGCTCGAAACTTTCTTGTCTGTAATAACTACCGCAGGCTTTTCGTACACTGCTTCTTGACGACCAGCGTCAGTCACGAAGAATGGACTCACCCAGCCACGGTCAAGATTGAAACCTTCAACAACTTCAGCCTCAAGCTCAAGTCCCTGCCCAGCCTCTACGGTAACAACGCCGTCTTTGCCGACTTTTTCGATCACACCAGCGATAAGCTCGCCGATCTCACGACTCCCCGCAGAGATTGTCGCAACCTCTGCCACGCGTCCCTTTTTACCTTCAATGCTCTCAGCAAGCTTATCGAGCTGCTTGACGACATCAGCGCCAGCCTCTTCGATACCTTTGCGAAGCTCTTGTGGATTGTGGCCAGCCGCAATCAAACGATTTGCTTCTTTGAGAATGTTGTACGTAAGGACAGTTACTGTCGTTGTGCCGTCACCTGCTACCTTATTGAGCTTGCTCGCAGCCTGCTTAATAAGTTCTGCACCGACCTTGTAGCCGAGTGTCTCATCATCGTTTTCCGGTAGATCGACTGATTCAGCGACCGTGACACCATCGTGCGTTACGGTTGGTCCACCATAGCCCTTTGCGATCACCACATTTCGACCTTTTGGTCCGTAGGTTACTTTTACTGCGTCATATAGCGCCTTTGCTCCACCGAGCACACGCTCGCGAGCGTCATCATCATAAAATACTTTTTTAGCCATCCACTATACTCCTTGTAGGGTTACTCGTTATTATCAAAAAGATACAGACACTACCTAGACGGTAGCAAGAATGTCTTCTTCTTTTACGATCAGGTATTCAGTTCCATCGATCTTTAGTTCAGTTGTTGAGTAGTCTTTGTAGACAATTCGATCATTTACGTTGACGCCAGCGACGTCAGGTCCAACTGCAACAACTTTTGCGACAACTGGTTTTTCTTTTGCGGTATCAGGTAGATAAAGACCACTCGCGGTTTTGGTTTGCGCCTCTTCGCGTACGGCAACCACACGATCAGCAAGCGGTTTAATCGGTGTACTCATATAATTCCTCCGTTAATTGGTTGTGTTTCCATTGTAACCAAAAAAATTAGCACTTGCAAGGCGCGAGTGCTAATTCCCATATACCCAGTGTATAGCTAGATTGTAGTCACTATTGACAATATAGCTTTTTTATGTATAATAATGACCATAAACAACAGCAAAAATAAAAAAAGAAGTAGAGTATTATACTATGGCTACAGCCGAAAAACCGTCATCGTCCACCCATCAAGCTAATCTTGCAGATTTCAATGATTTGGATATTGATATATCAGGTTTCCTCGAACGCATGGAGAAGGCTTCCGAGCTAGCTGCCACGGAAAGCACTCGACTAAATGACGCATATAAAAATAGCTCAGAAGATGAATTTAATGAAATAGTTGAAGATCTAGCATATGATCTCATGGAAGATGACCCTGAGTATGTATCTATTAGAGGAAAACTAAAGTCGGGCGTACAAGACCCACATCTAAACGTACGAGTTCGAGAAATAGCCGAGCATTATAAAAAAATTATCATCGAGGAAGCGGGACTTCCAGACGAAGCTCGCTTCACAGAGATAGAGAATGCTAAAAACTCAGTGCAGCAACTCCTGGCAGAGCGACTTAATGGACCCCTCACTGACCCTCACAGTGCGATAGAGGCGTTAGATATTTTTATCGAAGAAGAGGGTGTCAAAAAATATCGCTTCCCTAATGAAATTATGCCACAATCTGTCAATGAAAAATGGAACACATATCTCGCGACCGTATGCGCCCACGTAAAATCTGTTGAAGAACTTGCTATAACTGGCGATCAGGGAAGAGTGGTCTCAGCCGATGCTAGCAGAAAATACGCACACGATTCAGTTACTACTGATGTTCATGCAGTTCTCGGACTCGAAGGACTAAAAGATTGGCAGTTTGCTGACACTAGGCGTTTATTAGCTTCAATTCGAGATGAAGTGTTCCCAACACTAGGAAGTGTCAAAAGCACTCCTTCCGAGGAAGCTCTTGCTGATGATATTCTTTCTCACAATCAAGCTGGGTTACGAGTTGCCCATAAACTCTCAACAAAACACAAATAGCGACATTGACTTATACTATAAAGAATGTTATTATAGATTAGCTTACGTCTTTCCGTAACTATGGAAGGAGGAGAGCGTGATGCAACGTATTCTCGCAGTGCATGTCAGTCAAGACAGCGCACAAATGATCGAGCTACTCATTGCGTCGGGTATTGAGAACGGTACATCCGTATCCATTCCCATCAAAGGTGACAACCCTACTACGATTGAAGCACGATTTGTGGATGTAGACGA
>Ga0155491_105_pt4 | contig 12775 bp, 7 predicted proteins | sample RifCSPhighO2_12_FD_107149 | JGI IMG/M metagenome (GOLD analysis project Ga0155491, IMG submission 107149) | Candidatus Saccharibacteria bacterium RIFCSPHIGHO2_12_FULL_47_16
CCGTTCGGCTTCAGATTTGAACAGATGCTCCTGTGCGACGCTTTGTGCGTCCCACGCCAGTTCGCCGTACGTGTCGCCGATTGTCGGCGGACGAGGGATAGCGGACGCGTTGTCGACCGGGATGAGCCGATTCGAGCGTGCGTTTGAAAGATGATCGGTTGCCGAAGCTTTTCGCAGATTCAGGTTCGCCATGTTGATCACTGTCCGTTCGCAGGGTCGGTGACAACGCTGCATTGGGTGGCGCCGGTGCGCTCGCAGACCCGAGTCCACGCGGCCTTGAGTGCATCGACATACGTGGTCTCTGCAATAGCGCCATTGCTGGTCTTGCCGACGCCTATGAAGGTCACGGATGCACCCGATAGATCGGGAACGGCCACTTCATCAGCCATAGCTACGGCCTGCTCGCGAGATAGGGCCGGGTCGCTGAAGTGCAACGTGGCATTGTCTTCGCCGTCAGTGACGAGAAGGACGCTCAGGTTGCTCGTGTCGCCGACGGGATCGAGTTGTCTCTGGAATTCTGCAGATTGACCGAGCTGTCCGAGGATGTCGGTGCCGCCTGTCGAGCCGTCGCTTGGCTCAAACTGCAACTGGGTCAGGTTCGTCTCGACCGTCTCCATGACAGAGTCTGTGAGTTCGGGCTCACGACGTAGACGCGCGTTGTCGGTGGCACCATCGAGCTGAAGCTTGCCGGAATAGAGCGGCACAGTTGAGGCAACTGAGCCGAAGAATGCGGAGATCTCGACTACCCCACCGCAGATGACAGTGCGACGGACCGTGGCGCGCAGCGTCTCACTCTCATGGGCCGAAAGCGGCTGTTTGATTCGGCTCGCTGACATGTCGAGCGAAGCGCGAGAATCGACACTCCGTCCCGCAGGGCAATTCGCCAAGATTGCTTTGGTATCGGCCTCATGTGAGTCGAGCAAGGGGCCAGCTGTGGGACCGCAAGCACACATCAAGACAGCAAGTGCGCTGACAGCGGTGGCGACCTCAAACGTGCACTTACACAAATTTTTCGAAGGTGTGGAGGTTTGGCTCTGACTGTTCACTGTTGCATTGATCCGTTCCCGGTCACGCTCGGTAGTCACTCGGTGCGACTATTGGGATACGTTGTGGCCGTGGAACATACATTTCGCTGTCATTGAAGATCGGTCAAAGAAGTACTGCAATGAACTTGCGATGACAAGTGAGCGGAGGGACGCCACCTGGAGAATGACAAGTCGCCAACCAGGAAACTGTTATCGGCCGAGTGCCGCGCCGATCCGGCTTTCTGCATGACAAACCGATGAAAGCGCGTCGGTGCCGATGACAAATCTGGCTACGGAACCACGGCTGAACGATCTGGTTCCTCGAAGGTGATTGAATGCGGAAACTCGACGATGCGATATCCGGGTTCGCCGACATTCCGCAAACCAACCAACAACTGTCGGATGGTTCCGTCCGTGGCATTCCTGATAGGCCCGTTGATCAGCGCAATAGCGCGAGCGATGTTGTCGTTGTTGAGCTCCGGGAACTGCTCGTACAGTGCGGCGTTCGAAATCGAGCCACTGTCATCCAGATTCCGAAGGATCCACGCAAGTCGGGTGAATGGCTTCCCCGACAAAATGACTGAGTGTTCATCGCTCGTCGACAACCCAACCGTGACGCGTTGAGGCTGCGGCTCGATGTGTATCGCGTTCAGGATTCGGTCGTCCGCCGCACGATATCGTCCGGCCACGAGCTGGCGTGCACGAAGATTGTCGAGACGCTTCGTATAGGCCATGGCGACGTACAGGTTTCCGTGCATTGATGGCATCTGCGAGGTGAAGGTGGGATCGCGCCACAGACGCTCTTCGTGAAGCCGCAACTCCGCGAGGTGGCTCCACGCATCGTCGAGCCTGCCCCCGTGGTTCGGATGGACGGGTAGTCCGGTGGCCGGATCTGTGGCTAGCAGGCACGCGTACAGGCACGTCGCGTAGCTCAAGTGATACCAGCGGGCGCGGTATCCGACATCTCGGTTCGGTTCAGAAAGCTTCATCCATTTCTCGGCGCGATGCAGCAGCAAGAGGGTGCAACTTTGGATGAAGTCGTTGAGTTTGATGGTCGTGGGGTTAAGTAATGGCCCGGCTTGCCACGTATCGGGTAGCTCGAGACCGGGAACGGTCTGAGCGTCGTGGAGGGCGATGACACAACGCGCGGTCATACTGCTGTTTTTGTCGCGAGCGTCAGATCGCTCGGGCCACCAGCCCCATTTACCGTCTAGTCGGGCATGACGAAGGATTCCCGTGATCCCGACGATCAGCAGTGAACGTGTGAGGACGAGCTGGTCTTCTACTTCGGAGGCTGGCAAACTTGGGTGTGGGAACGACAGGGTCCGAAACCATGCGCTCAGAGCGGTAATTGTCATTGCAGTGAGATAGACGGATACGCGTCCTCGCTTCGCTGATTCCACGATGCCGTTAGTTTGCATAAGGACTGTTAGCTCGTTCAGGCAGAAACGTCCGGTGGCCAAGGTTTCAACTGAAAGTCCTTCGTTCGCCGTCGACAGGCCCCACAATCCGAAGGCCAATGTATGCGGGTGTTTCCCCCGGCCTCGCGCGGTGATAGGGCCATAATGGTCGGGTATGCCCCGGTTGAGGTAGCCGATGCCATCAGCCAAGACGCTTGGTGAGGCAACACCAGTCAATCGCAGGATCCGAAGTGCACTTGAAGTTCCGAGGACCGACGTCTTTTCTTGTGGCCAATGTTGCCATCCACCGTTCTCGCGAATTTGACGGGAGGCGACCTCTGCGCCCGTCATGCCTAGCTGGTCCTGAATGTACCGTTCTTTCAATACCTGCCCTCGTAATTCTGCGGATTTAACAAGAACTGGCGCGTCTCATCTGCGACGCTGCGCCGTAACAGCTCAAGTATCGCACGAAGTTGGTGACGTCGGGTATCCGCTTGATGCAGTCCAGCTCGCGTTTTGCTGTGGTGCAGTCGGAGCGTGCGGATAGAACAAAAAACAGTGAGGTTCTGCATCGGGAGTGCGCAAGTAGAGTCATTCTTTATCGGCCTCCGACCGCTCCGCCTCGTCAGCGCCGGATGCTCCGGCCGTTGCGCAGTTCAATCACTGCGAAATGTCTTGCAAGCTGGCGCACCCCGATGGCCAATGTTGTCGATACGAACAAGGTCACCTGCTGGCATCTTCTCGTGGATCGTCCAGGTTTTTCTCTTAGCTAGTCGGTTAAGACTGCGCTACGGCATATCAAGCGTCGCTCTTCAGTCGAGTTTCACCAGAAGGCGCGTGGTTGGCAGGAAGGTGGACGAAGACGAGCGATCAAAACAGGAATCCTCTCCGATACTGTGGGCTCTTTATGCGATCCGCCGGTACAGGACGGTTGGACCGATTGAAAACTCCCATTTCGTGTGGCAAACCTATTATCAGCACGTAGGATCTGGTCAGGTACGAGAAGCTGCGCAGAGACGAGGGTTTGCATGGGCATGTTTGATACCGACACCGACATCGTGATTGTCCACGACGGGAAACTGGCAGGGGGGCTTGGTGCAACAGTCTTGGCGAGGTTGCTTCGGCGTCGACACGGCGTGCGTACGCTGGTGTCCGTCCGACCACTTCCACCGCGAAGCACATCCGAGACTTTCTGGCAAAGTGAAGCAGATAACCTGGTAGCGTTACCTGACATCGCTGAGAAAACTGTGGTCCTATTCGGAATTACCTTTCTCGACGTTGATTCGGATATGGCGATGAAGAAGCTTCAGGATATTCGGACGGCTTGTCGAAGGTTGTCTATTTGGTCTCACCGATGGCCGGACGAGTTTAGCTCATTCCTGGAGCGTGTTTCTACGCCGGAACGAGATCTTCTGACCGAATCTATAATGATTCCTCCAGACGATATTATTACCGACGAAGAGCTGGGAATTCTCTTAAACTCTGATGAGAAAAGACTGTTGAGAGCGACGTTATATAGTGTGGCGACAATACCGCGAGACAGTCCCGAAGATGACCGTCTGATATCTTCCCTGAATCAGTGGATTGCGAAGAATTCAGATTCGGCATGGGGTTCGCTTGAATCTTCCTTCGAGCTTGAAGATCTACTCGATCGGATCGTCGATGAGTATATACCCGAAGATAACCTCACTGATTATGCAACGGTCGATCTAAAATCGCCGAACAAAGACTTCCTTGAGGTATCTGTGAACGGTGCTGATGCTCCCGCACGTAAATTAGAGATCCTGGACGCAGTTTGTGATTCTTCCGGGGTCAATGACCAAGCCGTCGTTCTCGCGTGGCTCAATTCCGATAGGGTTATGCTCTATAGGCGGGACTTGAAACATCAGCTTCCATCGTTGCGTTGGTTAATTGAGAATCGATACAATAACCTAGTTCCCGAGGAATTGCGCGGCAGTCATTATGGACCCCAAAACAGCGTGTACTTCAAAGTTTCAGAAGCAGTGCCGCGTAGCGAATTAAGGGATCTGCTGAAAGAGCTTGCCACGAAATGTGCGAGTACGGTGTACGGAGGTCGCTACCTCCAGGCGGCAATTGCGCGTGATATAGCATCCACGGCGAATGAGGTTATGGCCTCAGTGGATTTGGAGGGTAAATACACAAGTCGCACCAAGCCTGATATAACCGTTGATGCGGCCAAGCTTTACGAGCTTATTCATAAGAGTAGTCGGACAGGAAAAACCAGAAGAACTCTTGTCATGCCAGTAGACGCGGCTGGTGCGAAAGCCACGGCCTTCCTCTTCCGTGACGGAGGTTACAATTTTCAGAAGATTGAACGCATCCTTGAAGGTGTATTAATCGGTCTCAAGCGTCGGAATCTGAGATGGTTAGGAGAAGATTCCGTACCTGATCGTCTCCGGATTGATGTACGCCCGAATGTTGATAGCGACAATGAAAACATCGTTGACTCAATACAAGCGGCACCTATGAAATCGATTGACGCCCATGAGCATTTGGTTTCTGATAAATCGCTCATCGGAAAATTCTTAAAAGTCCTGCAGATGAATAAATTGGTTAGTTATGCGGAGTCGGAAACTATCGGTCCGTCGGTAGCCCACGCCCTCGCACTGTTTGCTACAGCACAGGCTTTGCAAGGGCCAATAGAGCAGCAGAAGGTTCGAGTCTTGGACCTTTTTGCTGGAAGCGGGGTAGCGCACCGTCTACTTGGCGGGAAATTTGATGTAGTGTCGGTCGATCTGTATGTTGCTGCGTCTTCTGTGGGCTTGGAGGCAGGTGACTACGGATTGTGGCTCAAGGCGGATGCAAGGAGAGTGCTCGACTCGACTGACCCGATAATCGAACGAAAATTCGATGTGATCGGACTTGATCCGCCTCACTCCGAACTGCTTGAGCTTTTGTTTGGTTCCCTAGATGACGGCAGAAAGACATTGGTTGAACTGTCAGCTGAGCGCGCCGACATCATGGTGATGTACCAGGGGCACACAACGCAGCGAGGACGTCTACGGCTCGTGGAGGCTGGATTGAAGCGAGCTAACTGGGTTCAGGTGACAACACTGCAGGTCGAAGAAGAACTTATCGTGATAGCTGGACGAGGAGAATATGCTGCGGAAGAATCCTTCGGAAAGCTTCTCGATACAATCGGAAACCATATCGAGACCTTCGTGCAACAGAACTCTCTCGATAGTCTGGAAATTAATACTATTTCGCCAGAATGGTGATAACATTGTATCAGATGAGTCGAAGAGCCAAAATTGATTTAGCGCCCATGTCCCGTGCAGGTTCTCCTCACCTGCACGATCTTTTCTTATCAGTATGGGAAGGAGGGTTTGTCGACCTTGAGATGAAAGGCGTCAACTCGTCATTGTCGATTGGAAGTCTGAATGCTCACACTGATCGTTTCGACTTTTGGCCTGGTCCGATTCTCCTAAAGCGGTTGGGAATCGGTCGTGGTCTGACCCTTGATGAAGCGAAGTTTTTGAGATTGAATTTCGAAGAATATTATTCTATTCTGGGCTCGCTTCCTATTCGCAAAGCTGAGCTTTACTCAAGTCATGTAGTTGAAACATCGGGCGAGGCTCAACTTTGGAGTCTTGAAGGATACATATCGGGAGAATCCCTAGATCATATGTGGCGGACCCCGAGGCTTGGATTGGAGTACAAATTTGAGGTGTTTGGATCAATTCTTAATCGGCTCAGTGAATTTGATGAGTCTCAAGAATTCCTGAGCTTATGTGGATATAGGTTACCAATTCTAATGGTTGGTGCAGATATTAAGCCGGTCAATATCGTGATTGAATTGGACGGGATTCCCTCATTAGTTGATTTTTATCCACCTTTGAAGATTAACGACGGACTAATTGACGGCTATTCTTCTCGATCGTACGTCTTCGAGGAGTTTAAATTGATCGCAGTTTGCGCAACCCGAGTTGGCATTGTATTGCGTCTTATTTGGCTATTGTTAGATTCTTCGGCCGATTTGTCGTCAACATATTTTAAAAGAAAATTTGTTCAAGCTGTTAATCTTAGCAATCTTTCGGAGGCGGATAAGGCGATAATCAATTACGAGATCTGGTGCGATTTTAATTTGCTAAAATATCTGTATCATTCCGAACGTGGTGCGTGAATCCCGGAAATGAATTTATTGATTTAGGGCTGGCGAGATGGTCACCTCCTCGGTTGTTGTATATCCAACTCTCGAGAATCTTGTGCGTGTATCATAGCTCTTGTCATGCAATGAATCATGCAAGTTCTCGTTTTGCATCACCTGAAGATTGAAGCCTTCGGCAGGGTCCGATTGGACCAGGGATTCATGTCATCACCGTCTATGGCTCATACAGCAATCACTCTGGCCAGCCCTCGAAGCCGAGCCCAACGGTCTTCTCAGGGACCATCGGCGACATCTGGAAGTTTCCAGTTTTTTACCGCTGGAGATGAATGGCATAAAGCTCATCTCAGTGATGCGGCAGTTTCAGTATTCCAATCTGCCGAGGGCGTCTTTGCGATCATTGACTGTGTATGTCTGACCACATTCTCGGTGAACTGCATCGTATTGACTGATCCTCGCCGTCGACGCTGAACTGGACGAGTTCGAATGCTTCCCGCGTGCTTCCGCTGAATCCGCTCGCGGGGTTGATGTACCAGACCGACGTCTCACCCGGTTTCTCCGTGGTCGCTCGGTACTTGCGGATATCGGACACGGCGGTCAACCTGCGATAGACAGTCGTCGGCTTGACGTGGTATCCGTAACGAGCCGTCAGCACGGACACCGCAGGTAACTCGCGCCCTTCCTCCTCACGTAGAGGAGCCAGGTTCATTCTGATCTTCGTGTCATTCCAATTTCGTGGACTTTTGAACCGGGTCGGTCATCGAGGTAGCGGAGGCCGACAAGATCGACGGGGAGTGCCGACCTTGCCCTGCGAGAAGTTCCCTTTCGGTCATCTAATCTTGGGCTCCGACTCACTGCGGCTACACGCCCGCATCAAACATGCCGGGGGCTTACTTGGCCTTCGTGGGCTGCGGTGAATTGCATTGGCAGAGCTACAGATTGATGCCGAATTCGCGTATCTTCCGATAGATGGTCGCCCGGGACATTCCAAGGGCGTCCGCCGTCGCCTGTTTATCGCCTCCGGTTTCCTCAAGGCTTCGAATGATGGCGTCGCGTTTGAGTGCTTCGATGGGCGACAGCGTCCGGCGGCTAAGTGCCCTGCACGCGGGTGGCAGTTTGTCGACTTCAACTGTGCCTGATCGTTGCTTGTGAACTACTTCCTGAAGGATCTCCCGCAGTTGTGCGACGTTGCCGGGCCAGCTGTACTTGGTAAGTTGCCGGACTGCGGCCGGGGAGAGGACAAGGTCCTGCCCCCGATTGACTTGCCGGAGAATAAAGGGAATCAGCTTGTGTAGGTCCTCGATACGATGGCGAAGTGCTGGTACATGCACCGTGTGGCCGAAGAAGGGGAGGATCAGTGCGTCGCTTGTGCGATTTCCGGAGTCCGTTCCGACAGTCACTCCGATCCAACCCGCATGCTCACGCCCTTGAATCATCCCTGCGATAACTCGTTGGTGCGAATCAGGTAGCAAATCGATATTGCGAATGATCAGACTGAAGCCGTCCTGTTCGAGTTCTAACTCCAGAGATTGGAGCCCATCCTCGCTGTTGATCAATTCGACAGCTGAGAAGAATTTCGTGTGTGTTGAGATATGTTGAATTGCAGATGCTTTGAGGATCGAAAACCGCCCGCTACCGGCCTCGCCCGCGGCGGCCACCCATTCTCGTTGCCTAACGCAGTGCGCGATCTGTTGGGTGCTACGCCGCCATGAGGCGCTGTCTCCGACGATGCCTGGAAACGCTATTGCGCTCCCGGATGTAATCGCGGGCGCGGCCAGGTCACTCAGGTATGCGTGGTAGACAGCCAATCCGCGCCGAGTCGGTAGGTTTCCGTCCGTGATTGAGGCGAGTCGTGCCGTCTGCCCGCTCGGCAGAGTCAGTAGGTGGCGGCCCTTGTCCGGTGTGCTGCTCAGTTCCGTAGCGTGCTCGATCAATGCGGCTTGGTCTTGGGGGTCTAGGGCAAGGCGCAGTTTTTTGTTGAGAAGAATGACGTCGTCCCCTAACGCCAATACACCCACGTTCGGCGATCTTCTGCACACTTTCAGGTACGCGTTGAGCAATGCGGTCTGTTCTCTGCTCGAATCCGAGAGCAGCCGTCCTTCGATCTGAGCAGTAGCGGATCGCGCCAAGGTGACCAGCAGCGGTGCTCCATCTTCGACCCAGCCGGTCACATCGAGAACGCCCACGACGAGGCTGGAGACAGGATGGATGATTGGCACTCCGGCACACATGAGACCGCCCAAGCTTTCGACATAATGCTCTGCGCCGGAAACTAGGGTGGGCTGACGAGTTTCCAGTGCCGTCCCGATACCGTTTGTGCCGGCGAATTCCTCCAGATAGCTGAAGCCCGGTGCCAGGTTGAGGCTGTCGAGTGTTCTGAGGAGTTGGCTACTTCCGGCGACCCTGCTCAAGACGACTCCGTCGGCGGAGGTGAGGATTACAGATACAGGCTCGTCGACGAGGCCTTCGGCGAGTTGGTGAAGAACAGGCGCGGCCGCGAAAACAAGTGGGCTCTCCAAATCTGGTTCGCGAACAAACGGTAGATTCAATACATCTGGTTGAATGTTCAATGATTTCGATCGCTCCCAGGAGAAGCAGATCGGATCTCGGACCGAATCGTCCAATTCCTGATCGGTGAAGAACTTCTCGCGCGCTTTGCGTATATCCCGGACGGATAATTGTCTCTTCATTCCTCCGCCTATCAGCCTTGTGTCAGTTCTCGATGTGTCGGTCGCCCACGCATACATCGATGCCTGTGCAGGTGGAAGCTCACGGACCAATCTTAGTTGACCTGAGTCGGGAAGCCCGTTCGGCTGGCGTCATCGCGCAGTTCTGCGCCTACGGCAGGAACCGTCGGTGATCCCGTTAGGACTCGAAGGACTACGCTTAGATCGTGATCGGTTAGCTTTCCTGGATTGGAATCTACAGATGATGCGGGTGAACTTGCCGCACGCTTCCTTGCAGTTCTCGTGTTCACTTGTTGTGGACTCCTACTGGTTCTGAGATTTGAAGTCTCGTTTGTGGCGCTCAGGTATATCAACAATCATCTCTGTGATGAGTGAGTTATCCTGCTTACCGTGTTCTGGAGAATTCTGTCCGATACCCTTCCAGTGCAATTAGGTCTTTGTAGACAATTCCAAGCGGCGCGAGACGGGTCCGTCTTCACTATCAAGCCTGGACTTGCAATTCTCCCATATCTGACCACCCCCCCTGATCGATTTCGCAATGCATGATCTTGGGTGTCTCGCTCAGAAGCGGACGCATGGAATCTAGTCCTTCGCGAAAATGCTCAGAAGTGACATGGTCTGATCCTGCCTGCCTGTCAGTGAAAGCTTCGATGAGTATGAACTCGTCCGGATTTTCGGTATTTATGCTCCAGTCGAACCACAGATTTCCCGGCTCCCTTCTAGTGCTTTCAGTAAACTTCTTCGTGGCGTCTAACCATTTATGGATGTGTTGTTCAAGAACCTTAAATTTGACTACGATGAAAATCATCAGTTTTCCCTACGGTGAGTTCTCGGGGTCGATGTCAGAGATGAATTGACACCAACCCCGAGATAGAAATTGGCGCGCGGCAAACCTGTCTGAATTTAGTAGATATTCGACGGGCGAACCATTCCTTCCGCGAGATCCCCGAATCCTGGCGCTATGATTGCCCCAGGATGCCCGTAGACTTCCTCCACGACGGCGGTTTCGGTTGTGATGAGTAGCGCTGCTATCGACGCTGCGCTTTCAAGGGCTGCTCGTGTCACCTTAAACGGATCGATGACACCGTCGTCGAACATGTCTCCGTATTCGCCTGTGAGGGCGTTGAACCCATGGCCGAGCGGTAGTCCGGTCACGACATCGACGACGTCATCGCCTTCGAAGCCAGCGTTGATGGCAATCCATCGAAGTGGTTCGGTCAGAGCCTTGCGAACGACGTCGCGTCCTATTGCTTGATCACCTGTCAATTCAAGTTCCCCGAGCACGCGGTGGGACTGGGCCAAGGCGGTACCGCCGCCAGAAACGATGCCAGATTCCAAGGCTGCTCTGGCCGCAGCTAGAGCGTCTTCGACACGAAGCATTCGCTCCTTGAGCTCGACACTTGTGGCTCCACCAACTCGGACCACAGCGACGCGTCCAGTTAGACGTGCGATTCGTTGTTCGAGGCTGTCTCGATCTCCGTCGATCTTCGATCGTTCGAATTGGGCTTCGAGTTGAGCGACGCGTGCGTCTAGCAAACTCTGGTCCCCGCGACCCCCGACAATGGTGGTGGAGTTTTCGGTGACGGTGATTCGGTCACACGAACCCAACTGTTCGATCGAAACGTCGGATAGCTCGAGGCCAGTGTCCTTGGCGATTACTTGACCACCCAGTGCAATTGCAAGGTCCTGTAGTTCAGCGACCCTGCGGTGGCCGAATCCTGGCGCACGGACGACGACGGACTGCATTGTCTTGTGCATGTTGCCACCGACGAGTAACTGCAGTGCAGGCCCGTCGACATCCTCGGCCACCACGACGAGCGGGCGATCTGCGCGCTTGGCTGCCTCGACGCTGGGCATGATGTCTTGGACCTGGTTGATCTTTTTGTTGGTTAACAGAATGACCGGATTGTCATGTACCGCCTCGGCACGTTCGGGGTCGGTGATCATGTACCCGGAAATGAATCCGTGATCGAACTCGATGCCGTCGACTACGGCGACCGACATCCCCAGGGTCTCGCTCTCCTCGGTTGTGACGACACCTGATTTCCCGACGTATTCGACGGCCTTGGCTACGCACTGGCCGATGGCTTCATCGTCACTCGCGGCAAGCGTTGCGATCCGTTGGAGGTCGTTGCTGCCGACCACCTCGACTGCCTGCGTGCGTAGCGACTCGACGACGGACGTGACCGCCGTTTCGATGCCACGTCTCAACCGCATGGGGTTGGCACCGGCGTCCACCGCCCGGAGTCCCTCGCGCACCATGGCCTGTGCAAGAACCGTCGCCGTCGTCGTGCCGTCTCCGACGACGCCATTGGTTTTCATCGCGACTTCTTTGACCAACTGAGCGCCCATGTTGGCGAAGGGATTGCTGAGCTGTATTTCCCGAGCGATGGTGACCCCGTCGTTTGTGATGGTGGGGGGTCCAGTGAGCTTTTCGAGCACCGCGTTGCGCCCCTTGGGTCCCAGAGTCACCTTCACTGCATCAGCGAGGGCGTTGACGCCCTGCTCCAGTAGGGCGCGTGCTTCGGTGTTGAACCGCAGTTCCTTGGCCATGACGTGATCCTTTCGATTCGATGTGGTGAACTTCTGGTGCGGTCCTAGGGGACGAGGATTGCTCGGCCTCGCACACGCCCCGCGTCGAGATCGTCGAGCGCTTGTTGAAACTTCTCCAGGGGGTACTTCGTGGTGTGAAGCGACACCTGTCCGTTCGCTGCCAGTGTCATCAACTCCTGGAGATCGTTGTAGGAGCCGACAAGGTTGCCGATGAAGTTGATTTCGGTCGAGATGATGTCGATGGTGGGGATGTCGATGTTCTCGCCGTAGCCGACGACGTAGTAGTTGCCTGCCCGGCGCAGCATGGCGATACCTTCGTGTGTGGCGCCACCTTCACCGACGAAGTCCAGTACTGCTTCCGCCCCGTGTCCGCCCGTGAGTTCCAGAACTTTCTGGACGTGGTTGCCGTCCGCGACGATTCCGTGGTCGGCCCCGATCTTCACAGCGAGTTCGATCGCGTCTGGGTTGCGGTCGAGCACAATGACTTTGACCCCGGAGATCGCTTTGAGTACCTGGATTCCGATGTGTCCCAACCCGCCGGCTCCGACCACGACACACGCATCGCCCGGTCGGGTATCGCGGGCGACCTTCGCGGCAGCGTGATACGCCGTCAGGCCGGCGTCGGCGAGCGCTGCGATATCGGCAGGTTCGAGAGAATCATCTATCTTCACAACGCTTCTGGCGGTTGTGTGGAGGTACTCCGCATATCCGCCGTTGCGGTCGATACCAGGAAATTCGCTGTTCTCGCAGTGGACGTCGTCGCCGAATCGGCAGGCACGGCACAGTCCGCAGGTGACCAGGGGATGCAGGATGACTTTGTCGCCGATTTCGAGGTTGTTCACTGCGCTGCCGACGGCGTGAACCCAGCCGGCGTTCTCGTGTCCGATTGTGTAGGGCAAAGTGACGCCACTCTTCTCCTCCCACTGGCCTTCGAGGATGTGGATGTCGGTTCGGCACACGCCCGCTCCGCCGATCCGGACGATC
>Ga0155491_106_pt1 | contig 8175 bp, 7 predicted proteins | sample RifCSPhighO2_12_FD_107149 | JGI IMG/M metagenome (GOLD analysis project Ga0155491, IMG submission 107149) | Candidatus Saccharibacteria bacterium RIFCSPHIGHO2_12_FULL_47_16
AGTTTGCCTCGCTGTAGTGAGGGAAGAAATCTTGATGGAGACTATCGCTACTCAACCCGTTATCTTCTAATTGCTTGCCGAGTATTTCTACCATTGGTTCGGGGCCTGATATGAAGACCTGAGATGAATTGATATCTGGCACGAGCTCAGTGAGCTTTTCGGCAGTAAGCGGTTCGCCGATGACGTACTGGACTCTAAACTCTGGGTGGCGTTTGCTTGCCTCGTCGAACTCCACTTTGAATGGTAACTCATCAGTTCGACCATTATAAATAAGCGTTGCCGACACCGGCTGTCCGCTATGACCCCGTGCTTTTAACATGCTATAAAACGGCGTAATGCCGATGCCACCTGCGATGAACACTAACGGCTTATCACTTTCTTGCCAAACGAAATCGCCGTCCGGCTGCTCAATGAGTTGTACTTCATCTCCAACTGCAAGAGCGGCCAACGCTTGCTTAAATGTCGTGCTGGTAACACGAGTGGTGACTTGAATAAAACCATCATGTGGCGTTGATGAAATCGTAAACCATCGCTTTGTACCTTCTTCATCGGGGTTATCGTGAGGGATTTCAATGCGGATGAACTGCCCCGGAGTCCACGACAAAGGTTGGTCAGCGGTGAAACGAAATGCCCAGATATTATCTGTCAGGTGTTCTTTTTCCTTTAATCGGAGCGTCGCTGTTGTCGGAATATGGTGGTGATGTTCATGACCCAGATGATGATCGGTATACTGCTCAGGGTTCTTATCGAATAGCTGAACGCATGTGGCGCAACACAAATAAATTCGTTTACCATCAACATCTCTGAAATGTCCGAGTTTTTCAGCCTCTGCTGTATCAATAGCGTCACCTGTTACTGGGCAGACGGCCATACGATCTACTGGGATATCGGCTGCCTCACTGTCGTGATGATGATGGTGTTCATGTTCGTCGTGGTTGTGCATACTACCTCCTTATAATTTTATTCGTCGTAGGAACTGTGCATTGATGGCGACAATAATCGTTGAAAGTGACATCAGGACTGCGCCGAGTGCTGGCGAAAGAACAAACCCAATTCCCGAGGTAACACCAGCCGCCAGTGGGATAGCGAGGGCGTTGTAGCCGGTCGCCCAGGCAAGGTTTTGCAGCATCTTGCGGTAGGTAGCTTTTGAAAGCGTGACGATCTTTGCTACGCCTCGTGGGTCGCTGCTTGCTAGCACGATTCCAGCCGACTCAATCGCCACATCCGTGCCCGCACCGATCGCGATACCAATATTAGCCTGCGTCAGCGCTGGCGCATCGTTCACGCCATCACCAACCATGGCAACCCGGCTCCCATCTGCCTGTAACTTCTTGACTGTTTCGGCTTTATTCTCCGGCAGGACTTCGGCAAAGTACTCTTTAATACCGAGTTCTTTGGCTACCCAAGCAGCCACGCCTTTGCTGTCGCCGGTCAGCATAGCAACGCGTTTGCCCATATCATGCAGTCGGGCGACGGCTTCTTTGGACTCTTCGCGGATAACATCAGCCAGCATGATTGCGCCGAGAACGGTCTTATCCTCGACGACATACACGACCGTTTTTCCATCAGTTGAGGCTTCTTCTGCCGCTTTTTGTAACTCGCTATCAAGCTTTAGTTTCAGTTCTTCAAGTAACCTCGGACCACCCACATATACCATTTTGCCACCGGCTTTAGCTCGTACACCACGGCCAGAAAGTGCCGAAAAGTCAGTGGCGTGAGTTTCCGGCACATTTTGACCGTGTGCATACTGGAAAATTGCTTTTGCAATCGGATGCTCTGATTCGCGTTCGAGTGCGGCGGCAAGACTCAAGGTACGACCTTTGTCTTTAGCGAGGATATCAACCACACCTTGTTCACCCTTAGTGAGTGTGCCGGTCTTATCAAATAACACGACATCTATATTGCGTGCTGATTCGAGTGCCATTCGTTCACGTACCAGCAGCCCATTCTTTGCCGCTAGTGTGGTAGAGATAGCCGTGACGAGCGGAATAGCTAGACCCAGTGCATGTGGACAGGCAATCACCAGTACCGTGACAACTCGCTCAAAAATAAACCCTGCCGACGCACCAGCTATCCACCAGCCTATCCATGTGAGGAGCGCTGCACCAAGCGCAACAAATGTGAGATAAAAGGCCGCTTTGTCTGCGAGTACCTGCGTCTTTGACTTGCTCGTCTGGGCGTCCTCGACAAGTTTCATAATGCCAGCCAGCGCCGTGTCACCGCCAACTTTCGTGACTTCAATCGTCAAGGCGCCGTTTGCATTGATCGTCCCACCGATAACCTCAGCTCCGACTATTTTCTTCACCGGCCTTGACTCACCAGTCAGCATTGATTCATTAACTTCAGACTCGCCCTTGATAACTTTTCCATCTACCGGAACCTGCGCGCCAGGGCGAACCAGGACGGCATCACCTACTTTAAGCTGGCTCACTGAGACCTTGCGGCTTTCCCCATGTTCAACCAGCTCTGCTTCATCGGGTAGCAGCTTGGCAAGCTCATTGAGTGCGCCTTGTGCACTTTCCACCGACGCCATTTCCAGCCAGTGGCCGAGCAGCATAATCGTTACCAATGTCGCCAGCTCCCACCAGAAGTCCATACCACTGACGAGCTTGAGCGTCACGAGGCTGCTATAGATAAACGCAACGGTAATCGCCATTGAAATCAGCGTCATCATACCCGGCTGCCGAGCTGCAAGCTCCGCTTTTGCACTCTTGAGGAATACCAAGCCACCGTAAAAGAATATAATAATGCCAAACACTGCCGGAATGTATTCGCTACCAGCAAATGCCAAATGAACCCCAAACCAACTCTGTACCATCGGTGAAAATATCAGTGTCGGAATGGTCAGGAGGAGGCTAAGCCAAAACTTCTGCTTAAACATGTTTGGATTGTGGCCAGCATGCTTGTCGTGATCGTCATGTTGGTCGTGCGATGATCGTTTAGTCTTCTCAAGCGCCATGTGGCATTTCGGACACATACCCGGTTTATCTGATGTGACATCTGGATGCATTGGACAAGCGTATACGCTGCCATGCGCGGTGGCCGATGGATTACTATGGTCATGATCACCGTTGGTTTCGTCTTCCGTATCATCATCAGATACTAGATTCATATTACATTTCGGGCATACCCCCGGCTCATTGCTGATAACCTCTGGATGCATCGGACATGTATATTTTGCCATTTTCTATCCCTCCTAAATACCTATAGCTATTTCTTGCGCTTCAATTTATATACTTTCAGAATCTCTTCGGTTGCTTGCGCCTCGTTGCCGCTTCTTACCTGGTGAATGACATGGGTGCTTAAGTGATTTTCTAACAATAAGTCTTCAACACTCGACAGCGCCTCTTTAATCGCTGAAGCTTGGGTGATAATGTCGATACAATATTTATCTTCTTCGACCATTTTTTGTAGACCGCGAATCTGACCTTCAATGATTTTCAGACGACGAATCGCGCGTGGTTTCATTTCTTTCTTCATAATTTAATTATACCCCCCTAGGGGTATTTGCGTCAAGCAGATTAAATATATAAAAAGAAGACTCCTGTTTTCTCGCAGAGCGTGAAACATGAGCCTTCCTATGGCTGATTATATAGGAAACTGACTATTTTTTAACTCCTTACTTCACGTACTGATCAATTATACGGGTCGAGCAACGGCGTCAAGGTAGTATTCACTCCTGAAAATAATTGTTTTCTTTTCTTTTATTGCTATTTTCAAGCGGAATCTCCACCTGTGACACCATTGCCATGCGGCCCCGTCAGATAACTCCGTTACGTAAAGTAAAGGAGGAAGACATGACTTACGCAGCAACTATGCAATCATCAACGGTAACCGCCGAGTATAACGGGTGGTGTAATCGAGAGACATGGGTGGTGAACCTGTGGCTTACAAACGAAGAGTGCTACTACCACGAACTTTGCAGTATCATCAAGAACTTCGACACTACAGACGAACAAGCCGAGGAAATCGAGCAATACGTTCGGTTTATCGCCGATAGCGAACAGATAGGTATCGCTGGCGACTTACTCGCCACTTCTCTCGGCAGAGTCAGCTGGCACGAAATAGCCGTGTGCAATCAATAGCACATCGTCCTAGGGCATGACGTAAAACTGCCCTAAAAGCCATGCCGTACGGAACTATGATGTCTATTCTGCAAACAATAGTGCTGGCATGGAAGAGGCTTCCTCTCTCTGTCTCTTCATTATACGGGTGAACGAACCGCATCAAGGTCGTTCGTCCCATTGGTAAACGTCAAGGGGCGCTCCACCTTGACCCAGTTCGTTGCAGCCTCGTACCTCTCGGACAGAGAGGCAGGAAGACCTCTCGTAACTCGAAGGGAGGTCTTATGGACACCAAGCAAGTACAAAACGAAACAGCAGCACAGATCGCTGCGCTCAATGACGCTGCGAGAAGCAATGCGTTTAACTATATGGCGACGCGAGGTGTTATGTCGCTCGATGAAGTGACGATCAGTGATATCTTTGTCGCGGTACAAGATTTTAGTAAGTTTACGGAAGACAACGACCCATACGGTGAACATGATTTTGGCTCATTCAAGATACATGGGCATAAGATCTTCTGGAAGATAGACTATTACGACCAGCAGTTGAAATACGGGAGTGACCCGCTCGATCCGAATTGTCGGCGAGTTGTCACTATCATGTTACCCGAGGAGTATTAGCTCCTCGGTTTTTTAGTCCTGGGCGCGACTGAAAACCGCCCGACAAAGTTTAATAAAGGAGTATGTATATGAGTGCAGCAGACATGACGATAGAAGAACACCGCAAGTTTTGGGCAAAGGTTGCCAAAGAAAACGGTTGGTATAAAGAGCCGTTTTATGTACAGGTGTGGGTCGATGAGAACGGCATTATCACAGATAGCGTATCTCATCGAGGTATGACAGAAGATATTGTTGTTAAGGAATAGTCCAACACGTCCTAGGTAAGACGTAAAACTGCCTCGCAAGGAAAGAACAATCACTGGCCGCACCATGTAAACAGTCCAAGGACTATTTACATCGTCCGTCCAGCTCGCACAGCAAGTGACGGCATGTCCATACTTACCCCCTCGAACTTTACATGCGTCCCGCAGTAAAGTGTCTCGTGTGCAAGAATGAACTATGCCCCAGACGTACCGACGGTACGACATCGGTTGCTGGTTGTTTGTCTTATTCGTCGCAAGGCACGGACAGCTGGTACATACTGTCCGCTGGACAGAATGTACACAGACTGCCGCGCACTTGGCCAAATAAGCTACCCGATACTACCGGCAAATTATGACCATTACAAGCTCGCTATCACTCCCTTGCAATCGTCATATTTGCCTACCCTAGACCACATAACACTATCTAATGTTGATGGTTTTTATTGGTTTATTTTTTATGTTTACGTAAGAATATATTTTTATTTGTCTATCATCTGTTATTTCATATTTTTATTCATTCTATATAATATAGAGAAAGAGAGAAGAAGAGTATGAAGAAAGTAGAAGAAAAGAAGAAAGAGCGAAAGCTGAATAAAGGACAAGTAGCAGTATTGAAGTTGCTTTACCGGTACCGCTTTACTACCTCTGAGTTGCTGGCAAAGGCCGAGGGCCAGAAGCACCTACAAGTAACACGATCACGGCTGGCAACGCTCGAAAAGCAAGGCTATATTGACAGACGCTACGATAGCTCGTACAAGTTACTTGGCAAGTTTGCGGCGTACTGCCTACTGCCCAAAGGCTTGCAGTATTTGAAGTCGATTGATGTTGCCGAGCCACAGGCAATCAAGATGATGTATAACGACCCGAAAGCGTCCGACCAGTTTGTTGATTTTTGCCTGGCAGTTTGTCGTACGGCGCAAGCACTCGGTTCCCTTTATGGTGAAGAAGCCCGAGTGTTTACCCGAACCGAACTGCTGAACTACGACTATTTTCCACAGCCCCAACCCGATCTTTATCTGTCTATTAAGAGAAAACCAACGCGGCACTATTTTGTAGACCTTTATGACGATGCCACGCCTGCATTTGTGCTGGGTAAGAAGATAAAAAAGTATGCCGAGCATTATGAGTCTGGTGAATGGGAGTCAACTGGCAGTGACTACCCCGAGGTTATCCTAGCCTGCACAAGCCACAAAGCCGAGCAGCGACTACGCAAGAAGCTCCTCAAGAGTATCAGAGGTGATATTACAGTATATACATGCACGATAGCTGGGCTAGAATCTGGTGGTGAAAACAGTCCTTTTACTGTGGTATAAAATCATAAAAAACTCTCCGAAAAGGGTTGAACTACAACTATATCTATAGTAAACTATAGATATAAGTATAGTATTAATACTTACGGAGGGCAATATCATGGGTAGAAGAAAAGGCTCAAAGAACAAAAAACCAACTATAGACCCGCTACATACGGTAATGACGTCCGAGGAACGACTAGACTTCCTTGCTCGTCTCATAGTCGAACACATAGAAGAAGACCAGACAAGCGGCCGCAAACTGCTTGAAAGGATTGGAGTACAAGATGAACAAGAACTTGCCTAGACTCTATGCCGTTGGTGCTATTCGTGTCTCAACCGAAAAACAAGGCCGCGATGGTGACTCGCCAGATGCCCAGAAAGAGCAGATTGATCGCTACGGCGACTCTCGCAATATGCCTATCCGTAAATATTTTGCATTCCTAGAATCAGGCTCAAAAGTCAAACAGCCGATGCAAGAAGCCATCGACTACTGTAAAGACCCGAAGAACCAGATTAAATACTTCATCATCAAGTCAATCGACCGCTTTACCCGTGGCGGCTCGCGTATTTATGAAGACCTCAAAGAGCAGCTTGATGCCTGCGGCGTTACCCTCGTTGATGTATATGGCGTCATTAGTGCCGAAAAGGTTAATACTCTCGACCACCTTGGCTTTACCTACAAATGGAGCGAGTACTCGCCGAGCAAGAAAACCGAGATACTAGAAGCCGAACGCGCTAAGGACGAATTACGTGACATTATGAGTCGCATGATTGGCGCAGAAATACGCTATACGCAAGTGGGCTACTGGATGCGGCAGCCGCCTTTTGGCTTTATGAGCGAAAAGGTCGAAACGCGTCACGGCAAGCGCACCATACTCATGCCTCATCCTGATGAAGCGCCACTTATACGCAAGATGTACGAACTAAAAGCATTGGGTACGATGAGCGATCGCCAAATCGTCAATAAGATGAATGAACTCGGCTTTAGAACGCGTAAAACCTACGTTAGAGATACTAGTGATCGCTCGAAGATTATCGGCACAAAAGGCGGTAATCTGTTAGAAATGACCAAAATTAACCGATATCTAGAAAATCCTATCTATGCTGGCGTCGTTAAAGAGAAATGGACGAGCGACAAACCTGTTAATGCAGCCTTTGATGGCTTAGTATCATTTGAGCTATACAATCAAGCCAACCGAGGCCGAGTTGCTTTACATGAGAGTGCAGACGGTGATATCGAATATGAGAAAGTCCGACCAGATGAGAAAGCTAAGAAAGGTGTTCATAATGATGAGTTTGCCTACCGTCGCTTCATTGCTTGCCCTACATGCCACAATCCGCTGCTTGGTAGTGCGTCGCGCGGCAAGATGGGTAAATACTACCCTGCATATCACTGTAGCAACCACGGTCACTACTACCGAATACCAAAGCAAGAGTTTGAGACGACTATTGCTGAGTTCGTCAAAAGCATTTCCGTTAGCACCGAAAAGCTCGACGCGCTCACAGATGCCGTCATGACAGTATGGGAGAAAAAGCATGAGAGCGTCAAAGAGGATGCAAAAGCCATTCAGAAGCGCATAGACAGCCTTGTACAGCAGAAATATGCCATCGTCGATAAGATTAAGATCGTTAGCTCGGTAACAGCTATTGAAATGCTTGAGGCCGACCTAGTAAAGACTGACGAGGAAATCGCTAAGCTTGAGGTAAGTAAAAAAACTGCCAGTCGAGACGCCGAAGCGGTCGATATTCATAAGATTGTCGCCTACATCAAATATTTTATGGAACACCTGCACGAACTGCTAATTGACCTCTGTAATCCAAGCCTCAAAGCCCAATATTTCAGCGTTCTATTCGACAAAGTGCCAACCTACGAAGAAATAAAAGCTGGAACTCAAAAAGAGTCCGTATTACCAGGGGTAAACGAACTCTTTTCAGCACTGAATGTGCAATCTTCTCT
>Ga0155491_104_pt4 | contig 8132 bp, 6 predicted proteins | sample RifCSPhighO2_12_FD_107149 | JGI IMG/M metagenome (GOLD analysis project Ga0155491, IMG submission 107149) | Candidatus Saccharibacteria bacterium RIFCSPHIGHO2_12_FULL_47_16
CAGCATGTTTACTGCCAGCTCCTTTTACCGCTGCTGCCTTTTCCTTCGCTGCCTGCGCACGTGCAGTTGCGTGTGATTTTGCAGCCTGTATTTTGGATTGCTTTTTCTCTGCCATAGGATACTCCTTAGTTATGTTGATTATTTTACTGTATTTTCAAAAAATGTGAAGGAGGAGATCGGTTGAGCTTGTGGTGCGGACAATCATTAATGACTATCCGCACCACAAAATAGCTACGACCAAAGTGGCATTTCAGGGCGTTTCAGCTTCGCATATAAATCTCGTCCTGCATCCATGAACGAAAACCGTCGAACCCGATCATTCTCGATTCGCTCGAAGCAAATGAGACCGTGCTCAACCATGCTCGTAAAAACGGCTTCCATCTGTCTTGGACTGACATCTTCGATTCGTTGACTTACCATAAAGTCAGCACACGACACCACCCTCAGACCTGCGACTTGCTCCGCGCCAATCGCGCGCAGCACCTTAGTGTGTAGATCGTCTTCGCTCACCATTTCTCCTCCATATTGTTCTTCCAGATCCGAGTATCTCTCGAAGATCCGTACTGCGCCGCAGTGTACCTGATGTACAAAAATCTCGCCCTACGAGACGAGATGTTAGGCTGCGGATGAAACCGGAAACTACCTCGCCAAGTGCACGGTAAACAACATGTCACAGAGAATGAATTGTTGTCTCGTTGTACTCATCAATTTCGCTTCCTTAAATAGTATTATATACTATCATTTTACAAAAGCCAATTTATAGCTGCTCAGGAGCGGGTATCCCGAGCAATGTAAGTCCACGCTTAAGCGTCTCGGCGTACGCATGAACTATATATACTCGCTCTGCTTCACGAGCATCACCAACCACCTGTGATTTTTCGTAAAAACGATTAAACACTTGTGACAGTTCATATAGATATGCACAAAGAGTATGCGGCGCAAGTTGATTCATAGCCTGCGTTGCCATATCGCTATACTCGCCAAGCTTAGATACGAGCAAACGTTCTGCCTCACCAAGCTCCACTGGTCGCACGCTCGCTTTAGCTGTCTTTCCCAAAATACTCCTTGCACGCGCATGAGCATACTGCAGATATGGTCCCGAATTTCCTTCGATACTCAACGCCTCATTGATATCGAAAATGATGTCGCTTCCGATACGCACTTTCAAAAATGCATACCGAAGTGCAGCAATAATCACCACATCTTTTACTTCGCCGCGCTCACTTGCCGCCGCATGCAGCTTCTCAAATAACCACTCAATATTGAGTGCTTCACCTGTTCTCGAACTCATCTTGCCAGTCGATAACTTAACTGTGCCCGTTGGTATATTCTTCGTGACTCCACTAAGTTCGGGGAGCGCAAGCTCAGCTGCTTTTATAACAACTTCAAAATACGCCTTTTGTTCATCACCAGTTATGATAAAACTTTTATTCGGATGAAAGTCGCGCTGCTTGAGCTGCATCAACCCTAAGTCACGCGCAGCATATAGCCCTGTACCCCTAGAAGAAACGAATACATTTGTATACAACCCATATTTCTCACCAGGAAATACAATTGCTCCATCACTCTCCTCAAATACCGTTCCGACCTGTGACTTTACAGTCGCCATGCCAAGCGCATCCGCATCACTCTCTACGTAGCGTTTCTCTGCAGCATGACTTCCGAGACGTAGTATCGTCTCATCAATATAAGAAAAACTCCACGCTTTACATGTGTCGTACACGTTTTGCTCAAATACATCGTCGAAGCCAAACGATTGTTTCGTCAAAAACTCAATCGCTTGCTTCGCATCATCGTCATCTTTATATGCTGCCGCACCCTCGACATACATTCGGCTCATAAATGCCGGTCGCTCGCGCACTGGAATAGCGTCAAGCCGTGACATATCGCCATCGACATAGCGAAGAATCGCCCACATACTCTTACCGACATGCAGACCAACATCACCGTGATAACTCACGCGATGCGTCACCGCTCCGCTCGCCTCTAAAAGATTCGCGAGTGTATCTGCCGTAATGCAGTTATAGGCATGCCCAATATGCAGATCCTTAAAAGGATTTGGGTTATTTACCTCTACAACTACAGACTCACCTGACCGACTTTTTTGCGGGTGATGTTCAAGCTCATCAAGCAATGATTGCGTCGAGACAGTCAGATTAATAAATCCCGGCCCAGCGATCGTCACCGCATCAAAATCGCCTGACGCTCGAAGCGAATTAGCAATTTCTTCCGCGATAGCACGTGGGCTTTTCGAGAGTGGCTTTGCAAGCTGGAGCGCTACATTAGAAGCGTAGTCACCAAACTGAGCATCGGGACGTGTGAGTTTAATCTCAACGTCAATATCGAATAGTTCTTTTACAATCTGTGCTAGTTTTGTGTCCATATAGACCCTATTATAACAGAGGTGTAAAAAATGCGTTTGCTACTAACTACAGTTCGTCGAAACTATCGTTAGAAACCGCGTACTCTTGTTCAAGTGCGATACCCATTTCACCTCCAGATACAGGACTAATGCCCTTTATCGTATGGAGCAGGTAGCGAAGCACTCGTGCGTCGTCAGTAAATCCAGTTTGTTCGTTTGTATCATTTGTATTGTGGTGCATATTTGTTTTTATACCTTTACACTACTCACTATAGCACTTATGTATAAAAAAGTCAATACTATGCTATCGTGCCCACGTCCGCCATGGACCATCGGTAACGTCATCTGTGGCGTATCCCCTATAGTTGTTAGTCAGGGAGGCGGAAAGCCCCGTACATGGGTTAGCATAGGCTCCTGTATATGGCTGCACTCCAGTAGAGTTTGTTATCGAATAACCACTTCCGGATTTACTTTTTGCAACAAGCCCAAATATTGACCTATCAGTGGCGGAGTAACAATAATATAGATTACTTTGATCAGTTGGTGCGGCCGAATACGCAGCTTGAGATGCCTTAAACTTTAATACTGGAAGTTGTGTTGCATCAGGATACTGATCATTATTGTCGATCTTATATACTTCAACTTTAGTCTTAAAGTTTTTTAAGTCACTTTGTATAGCTGTATTGTACGCCCTGTTTTGCACTCCATTAAACGCAACGATGGTAATAGCAGCAAGAATACCGATCACAACAATAACAATCAACAACTCGATGATCGTAAAACCACTAGCGCTGCGCGACATCGAGCCATCCCTTCTAGGATGAACGATGTTATTTGCATATCCGAACAGGCGCACCATTGTTGATTTATCTCTCAGTTATCTTTAGTAGCTGAGCTCTAGTATACAGTATTACGCTTATGCCTAGAAGCTAACTTCTGAGCACAGAATCCTCTAAAGAGCGCCTTGCTTTGCCGCTTGGATGAGGCCGACAAACAATGGGTGCGCTCGATCGGGTCGGCTTTTTAGCTCTGGGTGCGCTTGAGTTGCGACAAAGAATCGACTTGCTGGAGCTTCAACGAACTCAACCAATGCACCGTCCGGTGAGGTGCCGCTGATCACAAGTCCTCCTGCGGTTATCTCTGGCGTAAACTTCTGATTTACTTCATAGCGATGTCGGTGTCGCTCCGTGACTGATTCTGCGCCGTAGAGGTCTGCAGCAAGTGAACCAGGCGCAAGCCGCGCATCGTAGTCTCCAAGTCGAAGTGTCCCGCCTGTCGACTCCTTGCCCGCCTGACCTTCCATAATATAAACCACATCACTCACCGTCCCCGCATCAAACTCAGTGCTATGTGCATTCGTAAGACCGCCGCGACGTGCCGATGCCACCACCGCGACCTGAAGTCCCAGACAAATACCCAAATAAGGAGCATCTTCTGCAAGCGCATAGTGGGCCGCAGCGATTTTTCCATTCACACCTCGTTCACCAAAGCCGCCAGGTACCAAGATGCCATCAACTGCCTTGAAGTCCTCATCATCAGCCGTCTCAGCGTTGATCCAGACAATATCCAGCCCCACCTTTTCCTGCCATGCCGCACTCTTAAGTGCCTCAAGCACAGATATATAGGTATCTTCATTGTCCATATATTTCGCGACCAGCCCGATCTTCACCGTCTGAGTATGCTCAGCCTCCTGCGCACGAACAATTGTCTCCCATTTTGAAAGATTCGGTGTCTCCGAGTTGCCCGTAAACTCCGTAAGTACATCATTGATACCGCTCGCAGCGATAGTCAATGGCACCTGAAAGACCGTTTTTGCATTGTGCAGCAACACGACCGCATCTTCATCTACGCCACTAAACTGGCTAATCTTCCGAGCAACATTCCCCGGTGCGATGTCGTCAGTTCGCACGACGACACAGTCAGGTGTGATCCCAAATCCGCGAAGCTCATTCAGTGCATTTTGTGCAGGTTTTGTCTTAAATTCTTTACTTGTCCCAATAAATGGCACGTACACAACATGGACGTACATGCAGTTCTCGCGACCCACACGGCCTGAAAATTCGCGGATCGCCTCAACAAAACTCAACCCCTCATAGTCACCTACCGTACCGCCAATTTCAACGATATGCACCTGGCTGCCATCGGCTGCAAGCTCGATCGCATCCTGAATCGCACCCGTGAGATGCGGCACCAACTGGACCGTTTTACCGCCAAATTTTCCGGCACGCTCATCAGCAATCAACTGCGACAGCAGCTTACCTGATAGTGTAGCGTTTTTCTGCGTCAGCTCAATATCCAAAAAACGCTCATAATGACCAAGGTCAAGATCAGTCTCCGCTCCATCTTTTGTCACAAAACACTCGCCATGTTCCGCAGGATTTAAAAGACCCGCATCTACATTTAGATACGGATCACATTTTTGAATTGACACCGAAATGCCCTTTGCCTGTAAGACAGCGCCAATACTTGCCGCCGTGATGCCCTTTCCTACCCCCGAAAGTACGCCTCCCGTTACAAAAATATATTTCTGTTTTTGATCCATAAGATATCCCTCTCCCATGGGATTTCATTGTAGCATCAAACCAACACACTCCGCCATATCTAGCGGAGTGTGTTGTCTATTTGACGCTATTTACTTAACGACTTTTCAGAATTGTTTCAAAGGCTTGTTGCGATAGCTGGCCAACATTACTGACGCCGAAACTACCGTCTGGCATAACATATGCGTCACCATGCTGCACAAGCTCTGGGCCGACTTTATCAATCAGACTTGACCACTGGTCTTGTGGGATGTTCATCTGTTGGAAAAGGTTATTGAAGCCATCACCTGGGTTTACATAGATATTATTTGGTCCAAAATTCGCCGCGGTCTCTGAAACAGCGCTATGTGCTGAGCCAAAATCAGCTCCAGCCTCAGCACCAGCAGGTACGCTACTTCCGTCAGGCGCTACTGCATGTGCACTATCTCCGCCGAACATACCATCCATATGTGGGACAATGTAGTGTGATACAGTTCCAATCGTCGCACCAGCAACAAAGCTTCCGAGCACTCGAACACCCCGCTTACGTTGCTCATTCTCGATTCGATTATCGAACGCATCCCTTGCCTTAGACTGCATGCCGAGAAAAGCATCTTCATTAGTGTTGCCCTGGTATTGATACGTCAAATCTTCGGCAGTCAATTCAACCATACTATCGCCAGCACCACGTTTCTCACGGCGCTTCGCCTCAAGGCCAGCAGCCATCAGCGTACCTGAAACAAGTGCCGTACCAGCGCCACCCGTCAAAAGACCAGCACCAATCGAGAGCGCGCCACCTATTGCGATCTTACTTGCAAGTCCACGTTTACCGTACCATTTGATAAACTTGCCTATGCGCGTATTCTTGTTGTTATAGTTTTCGAGAATCTCTGTATCGAGCGCTTTTGCTTCAGTGACTGTATGCTCGGCAATAAGCCGGATCTTTTCAATCTTTTCGACAGAACCGTCCATAAGTACATCTTGGTTTTCTAGTATAAATAATTCTCGTGACGCGCTCTGGTAGTCTTCCTGAAGAGCTTTCACGCTTGTCATATCAGACTCTTCACCGCGCCATGCATCGCCAGCAAAAATACGTTTCTCTCGGCGAGCATTAAGTTCGGCAAGCTTTGAGCGAAGACCTTCGAGTCGTTCTGATGCGGCCTTCATCTCGGGGCTAATAGGTGCCGGTGCACTCTGTTCTGGACTTGACTCAACGGGCGCAGGGGCTGGCTCAACAGCTGGTGCTGCTACAGGTTCCGTGCCACCATTTTCATTCATCTCGCGTAATTCACGAAGTGAAAGATCCTTATAAACATAGTTTCCTTCAGTGTCTTTTTGCTCAACAGTGAATTTATCACCAGGCGCAAGTCCAGCAATTTGCCATGATGACGTTTCACCGTCTTCTACTCCAGACACATTTACCATCTTTCCTACAGCAAACTTCTCAAGGAGTTTTTGCGATGGATAATAGTTCGCAAGGATATTCGCCCCACCAGCAATAAGTGCATTGTATTCAGACGCTTTATCGAGCGCCTTACGAACATCACCAAGCGTTTCGTCAGCGCTTTTGCGATCCTCTTCATCGACTGATTTGTCAGGAAGTGTACGATCTGCAAGTTCGGACTGCACCACAAAGTCATGCGCCTCATTGCCAACTGGTTTATCAGCGTAGTCAGACTTAACAATCTCGGCATACTGACCAACCACTGCAATATCGTCTTCTAGTTTTCTAGCGGCAATATTGTCATTTGCTTGAATCTTTTCGTCACGTTCAGCATTTAGCTTTTCAAGAACAGCTGCGATATGTATTTGTGCTGGATCATCTTTTTCACCAGGCTTCGAAGCATTAAGCGCATCTTCATCAAGATTAGTAAGACCATTGTATTTATCGGCGACTGTTTCCATGTGACCGATAAATGCCTGCTCGTAGTCTTTTGTGTCACGAGAAGCATACTCAGCTTCCTGTCGAGCACGAGCCATGAAACGACCCAGCTCATACACGCCATCGACAGTATTAGGCCTGCCCTCGTCACCAACAAGCGGCTTAGCACCCCATCCATCATGAAGTCCGCTATACCCCTGAAGAGCACGCTGTACGGCGAGACCTGCGTCACTAAACGGACGTCCTGCTTCATACTGACGTTTTAGCATCTCTTGCTGGTCGGCTTCAGCTTCTTCGGGAGTACGCCCCAACCGGTCAACTCCTGAAACTGGGTTGACGTTGCTGTTTTTGAGTGATTCTTGACTAACGTGTTTTGTTGCCATAGTGGTGGATATCTATTCGCTTATGTTTTTATGTATAAGCTTATACTACACCAAACTTGCTAAAAAGTCAATACCCTTATGTTATGCGAAGAGAGACTTGGCGCTGTCGCCTTTGTCGTAAAAACGCAGCGGTGATTCACCTCGCAGCCACGCTTCCTGAAGTGGCGCTACAATCTCCCATGATCGCACCACCTCTCCACCCTCAGCAAAAAGACTCTTCTTTGAACGAATCGCATCGACAATAACCTGCTCATAAGCGTCAGGTAAATTAGTTTCTTCGGGATAGTTAAACGTGAGTTCCTGAGTTTCGAAGTCTTGGTCATAACCAGGTTTTTTTGTGACAAGATCAATCTCAATGCCCTCATGCGGTTGAATACGAAATATAAGATAATTGCTTTGTGCACCATTCGTTTTCTTGAAGTGAATACGTACCTCAGTAGCCTTGCGCTCCAGCGCCTTGCCAGTTGTTAACGTCAAGGGCACACCTTGCCAGTTAGGGTCATTCGAGCTTAGGGCGACCGACACAAATGTTTCAACCTGACTATCTGGGTTCTGAACTTCGTCTCTATAGCCGTTATACTGCGCTCGGAGACTCTTTGTGATATCGGCTGGCTGAATACACTGTAGCGCTTTTAGGCGTGCATCTGGGAGCTTATTCCAGTCAAGATCCTCAGGCACTTCAAGAAGCGTCAAAGCAAGAAGCTGAATTAAATGCCCCTGCAGAACATCGCGCAGCGCACCCGCTTGTTCGTAAAAATGAGCACGACCTTCAATATCAATCGACTCAAGTGCGATAACATCGATGCGTTCAATCGCAGTATTATTCCATACATGTGCGAACAATGCATTTCGACCACGAAAACTAAGGATATTTTGAGCCATCTCCTTAGCGAGATAGTGATCAATCCGATACACCTGCGACTCGTCATAGTGACGACCAACATGCTCAATCATATCCTGAGCGGACACAAGGTCAACTCCAAACG